>Ga0068858_100000372_pt1 | contig 46871 bp, 49 predicted proteins | sample KBSSwiS12_FD_66589 | JGI IMG/M metagenome (GOLD analysis project Ga0068858, IMG submission 66589) | Switchgrass rhizosphere microbial communities from Kellogg Biological Station, Michigan, USA - KBS Switchgrass S1-2 | ecosystem: Host-associated > Plants > Roots > Rhizosphere > Soil ...
TCCGGCATTGCCTCTGCAATACCGGCGCGACGAGCGTCACGAGTTCATCCCATGGCGGCATTGCGTTGCGAGTAATTGCAAAAAAGTTTGGGCGGATACCTGGAAAAGTTAAAGCGGATCTTGATGCTAGAGCAGCAATCTTAGCTAACTCATCGCACGCGCGCCCGAACCATATTCACATTCGAGGACTGGTCAGTCGCTGATGTCCATGCAAGATAGATTCTTCCCGCAGTGCCCAGGCCAAGGGCCGGATAAACTCGCTCCCTGGCCACCATCCGGCACTGGGATCGGTCTGCTCAACTGGCCGTCCTCAATCTGATTGACAAAAACTCGCACCGGTCCCCATCCACTCTGCGCCCCCGATTCTCGGCCCTGAAAGGCCAGCGCGATCATCCCATCTTCGGAAGTCTTCAAGCGCGCGTGGTTGGGATCGAGTACCCCTTGGGATCCAACCACTGGTGAATGAAAGGTCTTTCCCAAATCGTCGGACCAGGAAAGTTGAATCCGCGCTTTGTGTTCGCGTCCCTCGGTGAGCCAAGCGACATAAATGCGGTTGTCTTTGACGGCGAGGCTAGGGCCGGAGTCGGGGCAGGCGTTCAGATGCCAACCGTCGTCAGACACACGTACTTCTGGAACAAATGTCTGTCCGCCGTCATTGGAAATCGAAACCACCAGGTCGCGAATGTCGCCATCGAAAACTTTGCGCCAGGCGATGATGACTTGGTTCTTCGGACCGAATGCGATTCCCGGACGGCAGCACGGACATGCCGACAGCGCCACTCGATGAGGTTGATCGAACGTGGCTCCGCGGTCGGTTGAGCGTGAAATGTACACTGCAAATGTTCCAGAGCCGGGCGTGAGCTCGCGGCCATCGAGCCACGTGGCGTAAATCGCTCCCTGGGGAGAAACTCCCAGAGACGCGAAACCGTGAAAGCCCGGAGCCTCGTCGCCGGTCACAATCACAGGCGTGTCAAAACTCCGTCCATAGTTCAGTGATCGCGCCACAGCGAGTTGATTGGCGCCTTTCTCCGATCGCTGCTGCCACAGTGCATAGATCGCCTCGCCACCAGTGGCCAGTGCTGGCGCGCTTTCTCCGTGCGCGCTCACCTTCGCCGCTGGATCGCTGACCGGCGCGATCGGCATAAAGCTGTCTCCACCATCGTGAGACATGGTGTAGCCGACGTGATTGCCGGTGGAATCCGAATAGACCGTCAGCAACCCCAAAACACCAGACGATGAAACTGTCAGATTGGGATCACGTGTGTTGTTGAGTCCGATTTTGGCGAGGATGGTCCGCGGCTGGGGCTCAAAGTTGATGTCCGCCGTTGGTTGATGATGACAGGCCGACGAGATAACCAACAACATCGCAACCGCGGCAAATGCATAGATTCTGAAGTAAACCATATTCATTTTCTTTGTCAGGACAGCGCGGTTCAGAAATTGACCCGCAATGCCAGTTGAATGTGCCTTGAATCACCCACAGCGGTTGGTGACCCAAAATCTGCCCGCGGAATATTGGGAAAAATATCAGCCCCAAATGTATTCCGTGGAATCATGTCATTTCTGTGATTCAGAACATTGAAAGCCTCGGCCATAGCTTGAATTCGAATGCGCTCTCCGATAGGGAACGTCCGGCTCAGGCGACCGCTCAATGAAAAGTAATCGAAGCCAGCGCTAGTGTTGCGGCCGATCATGTTTGGAATGGTGCAGTTTGCCGCCGTTACTCCAAAACAGGGTCGCCCGCCGGTCTGCTGAATGGTAGTAACGCCAGAGACGATGTTGAGCGGCAGGGAAGAGTAGTACTGCAACAACGCTCCAAGCTGGAATCCATGGCTCAGACGTTCCCACGCATTCCGGGCCGCTGCGGTAGAAGAATGGATGCTGCCGTTGAAAACCACACGGTGCCGCTGATCATCATCCGATCTTCCCCAGTCCTGATGCGGATTGAAAATGTTCACTGGCCCACTGAAGAAAAATTCTCCTACATCGTCGAGTGCCTTCGAGAAAGTGTAGGAAATTCGGAAGTTACCCCAGCGGAGGGGACGCTGCAGCAACGACACGGACAAGCCATCGTACTGTGAATCGGCAACAGGCGAGTATTGGCTGTTGTTCTGATAATTAGAGTTGGGGCGGCAGAGGTTGATCGGATCCACTGCCGCGGTACAACTCGGCACATTCTGATTCAGCGAAATAATCAGGTGAGCACCGCGCAGGTGCTGATAATTCACGCTGAGGGTCGAGCGTTGGCCGAGCTGGTGTTCGACCTCGAAGCTCGCCTGCTCCGAATATGCGTTCTCCATGTTCGGGTTCATAGTGGTGAAGCTGATGAGCACGTTTGAAGGAACATCGCTGAGAATGTTGGGAAACACCGGCGCACCCGTCTGCCCGAATGAGAGTGTCGTGCTTTGCTGTTGAATTGTGTCGAAGTCGGTTGTGTTGCGGCTTGACAGCAACGCGTTGGCCAGCGCACGCAGCGGAACGCGGTCGAAGAATAGGCCGAAACTGGCCCGTACCACTGTCTTTTGGTCGGCAAACGGAGACCAGGCGAATCCAACTCGCGGTGAGATGTTATTGGTGTCAGTGGAAATCGTATCCAGGAACTGCAAGTCGTAACGCAGCCCGGCGTTCACCGTGAAATGCGGCTTGACATGCCATTCATCCTGCGCATAAAACCCGACGTTCGAATTGGTCTGAGGAAGCACCGGGTTGCCAAACGTCTGCGTGAATGTGCTGTAACGTCCACTCTGAAAATTGGCCAACGAGGAAAACGAATAACTTCCGCGAATCGAACGGGGATAAGTAATGGTCAGGTCGTTATATAGAAAATCCGCCCCCACACGGATAGCATGTGCGCCCGACTGATGGGACAGGTTGTTCACAATCTCGTAAAGCCGATCGAGTCGTGCGGTTGGTGAACCAGATGCCGTGCCAAACGATGCAACTCCGGAAATACTTACCAGTGGCCCAATGGAATCATTTGCTGGTGCCTCGAGGTCGCTATTTGTGAACTGCCCCCGTGTCTCGTTCACCGTGCGCGGCGACAACGTGAAGATGTTGTTGACGGCGATGGTTTGATCCAGATCTGTGAGTCCTGCCCCTGTGCTCACCGTACCGGTGCCACCGGTGAACCGCGAGTTTCTGCTGTCCACGTGATAGAGGCTGTAACGGGTACTGAACTGGTCGTTGTTGGTAAAGCGATGGTCCACCCGCACGAGAAAGTTCGTGTTGTGCACCGGATTGGGATAGAAACCAGTGGCAATGTGCGGTCCTGCATAGTGGAACGCGTCCAGGGCCGCGTTGATCGTATCCACGGTGGTCTGAGGGATTGTGATCAGGCCATACTGATTCAGCATGCGCTGCTCAAAGTTGGCGAAGTAGAACGTGCGATCTTTCACAATTGGACCGCCCATGCTGGCTCCATACTGTGCCTGAGTCAGTGGCGCCTTGGTGCCGGTTAGCCCGTTTGGCGCGTTCAGCCACTGGTTGCGGAAGAAGCCATACACAGAACCATGCAGAGTGTTGGTGCCGTTTTTGGTGACCATGTTCACGTAGCCGCCAAGAGCGCGCCCGAACTCGGCTTGTCCACCTGAGGTCACAACTTGTAATTCCTGGATCGAGTCCAGACCATAGAACGTGCCCGAAAGCCCCGCTGCATCGTCGTTCGCCGAAAGCCCATCCAAAATGAAACTGTTGGAAAAGTTGCGCTGACTGCTGATGGAAATTCCTTGCCCAGGTACGGCGGAGGTTTCCGGAAACAACTGTGTACTGGCGGTGTTGGTGAGAGAAACACCGGGCACAAGCAGAGCTACGTCGAGATAAGATCTGCCGTTGAGCGGCAAGTCTTTTACTTCAGTCTGTTCAATGGTCCCGGCAATTTGTGTTCGGGCTGTTTCCACCACAGCAGCTTCGCTGCTGACCTCAACCGTTTCCTGGGGAGTGGCGACCGTCAGCCGGATGGGAAGTTGAAACGCTGCGCCGATGGTTAACGTGACTTTGCGGGTGGCGGCAGCGAATCCAGTCTTCGTGACTTTGACCTCATAATTTCCCACTTGCAGATACGGAAAGCGAAACCTGCCTTCGCCATCTGTGATCGTGTTGCTACTGAGATTGGTTTCAACCTGACGCGCCTCGACCGAAACCTCAGGCACCGCCGCCCCGGAAGGATCAACGATCCTCCCGCTGATGCTGGCGTTGTTAATTGTCTCCTGCGCAAAAACAGAGATAGAACCAAGCAAAACAAGAAAGAAGACACGTCGTGTAAACATCACTGCAATGCCTCCGTGCACATGGCAAAGCATGCATACAAACATGCATGCGGGTGTTCTCAGATCAATGAGTAAGTAGAGCTATGCGAGAACGACAGCAGGAGGGCCACGCTTCTGGTGCGAGCGCAACAGAGACACACGATAATTGCTTTGTGTCTGCGGAACAATTGCCGGATGCGAAACGACCTCGGCAAAGACAGCCGAGGAAGTGCTCAACCCGGGCTGACAGTGAACGGTCAAACCCATCGATTGAGGAAATCGCGGGCATTTCGTTTCGACGGTACTGAACGACGTATTGGTGTCACCGTTTTCCTGGCCGGCAACCTTCACGCAATGGTGCTTGCCATCTCGCCGGCAGCAAATCGGTAAAGACGATTTTCCGGTTGCGTAAAGAGGCGCTGCCACAGGTAAACCTGTCAGAAACGACAGCAAGATGGCGACAAAAGTCTTCAACCAAGACTCCTGAAACTCAGAGTCTAGCACGCCTGTTGATTTGCTGCCGGGGGCTGGCCCACTTTTTCCCAACTGGATTCGATGTGTCTTGACTTTGCAGCTTATCCGACCGATGATTACTCTCACGCGATGATCCGCACTCGATTTAGCTACGCCTATTTCTACTACCGCTTCTTTCGGAGCGGCGGCCGGGGCGGAGCTTGCGAACGCATTCCATAATTAAAGTCGCAAATTCTAAGCTGAAAGCCGCGAGCCTCCGGTTCGCGGCTTTTGCTTTTTAGGAGAACTCCAATGAGACAAGAAATTACAGAGTGGCGCGCGGCCATTGATGTAAGCGATCGTCACCTGGTCCAGTTGATCAACATTCGCGCAACATTGGCTTGCGAGCTGGCGAAAGTGAAACGCGACCTAGGACTGGCCCTTGTCGATCCAGCACGTGAGCAAGAGGTACTCGCTAGCGCCCTCCAGAACAATGCCGGGCCGCTCGACGATCGGGCGATCACGCGAATATTCCAAAGCATCATCGAGGAGACCCGCCGGGTGCAAGCTGATAAGGAACCTGCTTGACCGCGACATACTTAGATCGCTACTACCTTAGATCACTACTACGGGTGGCCACATCTGCGTTGCTTCCTATGAAGTAAACAGTCAACCGGTTGGGGCGCCGCAGGCGGATATTCGATTTGTTGTTTGACGTAGGTGCATGTAGTTGGTGATCATGACAAGCCTATATAAGACGCAGGGGCAGGCGGGACGTTTACCCAGCCGACGCACGAAATGTCAAACAACCAAGGAAAGCGAGCATGCGGAAATTTGTGACAGGAACACAGATCAAACTTTGGGTAACGTTGCTTCTCATGACGTGCTGTCTCTCTCCCGATGCAGGCTCGCAAACGGGTCGAGAGAGTGAGTCTGGTGTTGTGCTGATATCTGATCCGAAGACGGGGACAATATTAATTCCCGCAAAGCTTAATGGACATGCCGTAATGATGATTCTCGATACAGGCGCAAGCCACTCCATCTTCGATACTCATGCCTTCGGCATGTCACCGATTCAGTTGCAAGCTGCGCGCATGAATAGCAGAGGTTTGGGGCTTGACGCAGATGTGGTCTGGCGCACCGCGGATGTACAGATAGCCGAACTGCAATGGAAGCAGCAGTCGGTAGAAATTGCCGATCTCAGCAAGCTGACCAAGATTTACGGGAGAACAATTGACGGAATTGTTGGACAAGACGTGTTGAGAACCTTTGCCAGCGTGCAAATCAACTACAAAGGAAAGTGTGTCATGTTGAAGCAATAAATAGCAGGCGCACGGCTGAAATCGAGATCTGCATTCGGTTCCTGGCGATCACAGGCGGTCGCGATTCCTATGTATTCAGGAATGGATGCAATGGCAAAGTGTTTGGTGTCCCTGTGCTTCACCAACTTCAAATCCAGACGATCTATTTCAGTCGCCTTGACTGCCGACCGAAGGTTTTTCACAGGGACCAATGGGTTTGGCCACTCGTCTCATTCCGTCTTGCATGAGCAGACCTGCCTCTGCAAGAGTCTTCGCTTCAGGTTATGTCATTGGCCCGGTACAGGGTCGCGCAGGAGGAGCTCTCAAAAGCCTTAGCGTCATGGAAATCATGGATAGTTCCTGAATAGCCCGTTACTCCGGAGCCGTGCCGAACGAAGGCGTTGCCATGAGCTCAAGGCGTTCGTCGGCCTTCTTGGTGGGCAAACACTTATGATCGGTGCGATATCGTCCGGGAGGCAGTCCAAACTCACGCTTGAAGGCGCGACTAAAGGCCGCTTCCGATTCGTATCCGACGTCGGCGGCGATTTCCCCAACGCCGCGCGATGTCCGCTCGAGCGATCGCGCGGCCAATTGAAGCCTCCAGCGGGTCAAATATGTCATGGGAGGTTCGGAGAGATAACGGGTAAAGCGCTCCACCAGAGCAGACCGCGAAATGCCCACTTCGTAGGCGAGATCCGCAATCGTCCACGGATGCGCAACGCGGCCGTGGAGCAGTGCGAGGCTCTTTCCTACGATGAGATCGCGCGTTCCTGCGAGCCAGCCTGTTTTTTGTTCCGACAATCCGCTTACATAGTGCCGAAGCGTATCGACGAACAAAGCTTCTGAGAGTTTGGCAAGCATGGCTTCGCTGCCGACCCGACCCGAAGCTGCTTCGTCGATCAAGTGCAGTATGGAACTTTCAAGCCATTGTCCGGAGCGATCCGTTCGGATGTTGACCTTAAAGACGGGCGGAAGGCCATTCAGTATCGGCCGGCACAGGTAAGGGTCGCAACTCATGTACCCGCACACGAACCGCGAGGTCGCACCACCGCCACCCGCGCGCAAAGCACTCAAGTCGCGCGACTTGATCTTGGCAGCAATCCCGTAGTCAGGAAATGGTTGTCTTGCCCCTTTACCACTGCTCATGTGGTGAGGATCCCCATGCGGGAAGATGACCACGTCCCCGGGCTTGAGCTCGAAGGACTGCCCATCTGCCATTTCGACCACAGCTCCGCCGTCGACAACCAAGTGGTAAAGCACAAGGTGTGTTGCCCCTGGAGCGATCATCGCCGCCATCATCTTCGACGCAGGCGCCGAAAATCCCCAGGGAGCCGAGAACTCAGCGGTGAAGAACACCGCGCCGCTTAGCCTCACCCCGCTCAGGATTTCTGAGAATGCATCCATTCAATCCTCTGGACTTCCGGCAAAGTTACCAGGTCTCAAGGCAAAGCAATCTAGCTACATTGGCCGTCTGAGCAAGGGATTGGGACGCTCGGGCATTGTTTCCCCCGCAGATTCGTTGCACCATTGTAGCCCTAATGCGGAAGTTGACCGAACTAGGAGAAAACCATGCAAACAAACGAAATCACGACTCCGAGTCATCAGGGAGCCGTCGTGAATCTCAACAAAGCACTTTGGGAAAAAGGCGACTTCACTGAGATCGCTGCCTTCATGCGTAAATCCGGAGAAGTAGTGGCGGAATCGCTCGGAATAACCCCGCCCCTGAAGGTTCTAGACCTGGGTTGCGGAGACGGTACGACAGCCCTGCCAATGGCCTCTCTAGGGGCTGACGTTTTGGGTATCGACATTGCCAGAAACCTCGTCGACGCGGGAAACAGGCGCGCTGCTGCGGCAGGTCTCAAACGGCTGAAGTTTCAAGAAGGAGACGCCAGCAATTTGCAAGGCATTGCCGACTCTTTGTTTGATTTGACTCTCTCCATGTTCGGCGCCATGTTTGCACCCAAGCCTTTCAATGTCGCAGAGGAGATGGTCCGGGTGACAAAAGCGGGGGGCCGCATTGTGATGGGCAACTGGATTCCGAACGATCCCACGTTTGTATCGCAGGTGCTGAAGATTAGCTCCGCGTTTACGCCCCCACCCCCGGAGGGCTTTGTCAGCCCCATGACTTGGGGTGTGGAGAGCCACATTGTCGAACGCTTTGTGCAGGCGGGAGTGCCCAAGGAAAACATCTCCATGGTCAAGGACACGTTCTACTTTGCGTCTCCCGACAAGAGCCCGACACGCTTCATCGAACTCTTTCGCGACTTCTACGGTCCAACCATGAATGCTTATGAAGCGGCCCAGAAAAACGGGAAGGCTCAGGATCTCCACCAACAACTGCTGGAGCTGGCGAATTCCCAGAACAAGAGTAAAGACGCCGGCACGTTTATTCCCGCCACCTACATGCGGGTTACTGTTTCGCTCTAATAAGGAGAATCAAATGTCAATTTGGCGACCCGATCCCACTTTCTACCCTTCACCCAAGATGGCCATGGACGCACCGCCGGAAAAGCTGGCGTACGTGGCGATGGTTAACGGAAAGGACAACGGCCGTCACGACGCAATGGGCGTCGTGGACGTCGATCCTGCATCGTCGGGCTACGGCAATCTCATCGGTCAGGTGGACATGCCCAATGCTGGGGACGAACTGCATCATTTCGGATGGAATGCATGCAGCGCCTGCCTTTGCCCGCACGCCGCCCATCCCCATGTCGAACGCCGTTATCTGGTTGTGCCGGGCATCCACTCCTCGCGCATCCACATCATCGATACCAAGCCGGATCCGCGCAAACCGCAAATCGTGAAAGTGATCGAACCGGAAACGCTTGCCGCGCGCACTGGATACGCATCCCCGCACACCGTCCATTGCGGTCCCGACGGAATCTTAATGAGTGCGCTGGGGGCTCCCGACGGTGACGGACCCGGCGGAGTTTTCGTGATGGATCACGAGAGCTTCGACGTCCTCGGGAAATGGGAACTGGAGCGTGGCCCTCAGAAACTCGCTTATGATTTCTGGTGGCATCTGGGATTCGACACACTCATTACTAGCGAGTGGGGAACGCCCAACATGGTGAGCAAGGGAGTCAATCCCGAGATTCTGCTGAGTGGCGGCTATGGCCACAAGTTGCACGTCTGGGATTTGCCCAAGAGACGTCATTTGCAGGAGCTCGATCTAGGTTCCGAGCATCAGATGGCACTTGAACTGCGTCCGGCGCACGATCCCACGCGCGCCTATGGCTTTCTCGGCGTGGTGGTTTCGCTGAAAGATCTGTCGGCGTCGATCTGGCTCTGGCATCGCGAAAACGAAAAATGGGGAATCAAAAAGGTGATTGAAATTCCCGCCGAGCCTGCCGATCCCGCCGCTTTGCCGCCATTGCTGCAAGGTTTCAAGGCAGTCCCGCCGTTGATCACCGACATCAATCTCTCTCTCGACGACCGTTTCTTGTACGTTTCCTGTTTCGGCACCGGCGAGTTCTTGCAGTTCGACGTCTCCGATCCTTTCCACCCGCGAAAAACCGGATCCGTACACCTTGGGGGAATTGTCCGCAAGGCCGCGCATCCCAAGCATCCGAAAACTCCATTGAATGGTGCCCCACAAATGGTCGAAGTCAGCCGCGATGGCAAGCGCATCTACTTCACCAATTCTCTCTATACCCCGTGGGACGCTCAGTTTTATCCGGAAGGCATCAACGGCTGGATGGTAAAGCTCGATGCGAAACCGGAAGGCGGTATAGAGATCGATCCCAAGTTCTTGGCCGAGTTCAATGAACTGCGCCCTCACCAGGTCCGTCTGGAAGGCGGCGACGCTTCTTCGGACTCTTACTGTTACGCATGAACGAAGAATTCACACTCTGGCCCATGTTGTTTTTATTAGGGGCTTATCACGGCATCAATCCCGGAATGGGGTGGCTGTTCGCTGTGGCTCGCGGCATGCAAGAGCATCGCGCACGAGCTGTCGCGTGGTCGCTGCCCCCCATCGCTCTGGGCCACGCTCTATCCATCGGCATGGTGGTTCTCATCGTTGAATTGGCGCAGGTGGCGCTGCCCTTGATGTATATACGCATCGGCGTGGCGGTTTCGCTGGTGGGGTTGGGCGTTTTCAAGCTGATCCGCAGCCGGCACTTCCACTGGGGCGGCATGCAAGTAGGCTTTGGCAAGCTCACTATCTGGTCGTTTCTAATGGCCTCCGCGCACGGCGCTGGCTTGATGGTGCTGCCAGTGGTGCTGGCGGGGCCTCATGCACATCACCTGGCTGCATCCCAAAACGCCGCCGTCGGTGTCTGGGCCACCATCATCCACACCCTGGGATACTTCACCGTGACCGGGGGCGCGGCGTTGCTCGTCTACCAGAAATTCGGCCTCGCGATGCTTCGCCGGTCGTGGTTCAATCTAGACCTGATATGGGCCATCGCATTGGTTGTAACCGGTGCGGTCGCGTTGCTGGGTTGAGTTCACTCCCCAGGCGATCACTCGAGGTGAAGACATAACGTGAGGGCGAGAAAAACCAAGGATGGCTCCCGCCCTAATCCCCTCCGGTCAGCTTCAGTTCTTCAACCCATATACATCCAATTCGCCGGCGGGGTTCGGATTAGAAAGTTGGTCCCGCGCAGTGACAATAAAAACTTTGCCATTCGCCACGATCGGTGAGGTGAACTTTATTCCCAGTCCGGCAGCATCAGCTGGATTCTGCGCGCTATTGTAGAGCTCGGTCGCGAGATTATTGGCGTCGTAGGCATGCAAAACTGCACCGGTTGCCGGGCCAGAATTCCGGATCGGTGCACCGTGATCAATCATCCACACGATTCCATTGGCAGCCCCGTTCGCAGAGATGAATACAGTCGTTCCCAAACTCCCTCCAGCAATATTCGTTGATGTGTATGCACCGGGCGCAAGCACTCCATTTGCATAAGAGAACTGACGCACGGGCGCGGGCGCGGCGCCAGTGGGAGTTACCCCAAGATAAATAGACCCATTAAAAAACGCCGCCGTAGAAAAAATTTCGTAAGATGTAACGTTGCTGCTGTAAACATTGCCGTGACTGTCGGTGCAACTGATCGAATAATGCGGCGACAGATCTTCCTGGAACCACAGAGTTTGGGTAGCTCCGATATCGTTAGCCTGTGAACCACCCATAGCGGTTGTATTTACCATGTACAGCTTTCCACTTTTTCCGCCAAACAAGGCCTGCGTAGTTCCCGGGATCAGCATGATCCCACCCGCCGCCACGTCTGCATCTTTACATCCGAGAAATGGAGCATCATAAGGTGCGAAGTGATCGAGAAGATGAAGCTGCGTGTCGAATTTCAAAGCGGAGTCACCGAATGCTGTAATCCCCTCGTAAGGCCCGTCACCGGTCGTAACATAGATATGACCATCATTGTCGACAGCCGGCCCGCCCCCGCCCATCCAAATCCCACCCGCACCAGGAAAGACAGTATTCAAGCCATCTAAATTCGGACTGCTATTGAAAACACCCACCTGGGCGAGCGTTTGCGCGTTATACGCAAGCAGCCATCCACTACCGCAAGAGCCAAATCCGATGACAACGACATTATTTACGACCAACAACGCCGCACGTTGCACGCAACCATTCGGCAGCGTCACCACTCCATTAACAGATCTAGAGTTGCTTCCCGGAACAGAGGCAGTAATTACGACCGGCCCGCCAAACTTCTCAGCTCCTGTAGTCAGATCAAGAGCATGTAGATGGTATGAGTTCCCTAGAGTTGAATTCTGCGCAGAAACGACATATATCGTGTTAGAAGTCAGATCAATGGCTGGAGTCGAAGTCACTCCAATGGTCGGACGGATGCCTCCCATGCTCACCACGGGAGTCTCTCCAGCACCCACCAAACTTACTTTCCACAACGGAGAACCATCTCCCGCATGGTCGGCATCGAAGGCGTACGCGCTGTCATTTTCCGTAACTGCAAAAACCACATTATGCGCGGATCCATTAATCATCAGGTTCGAAACATATAAAGGCTGCGCATAGATGTAGCCATCCACAAAATAAGAAAACAGCTTCCCAAAACTCTGCGGATTCACATTCGCTGTAGTTAGTATTCCTTCATTTTGATTCAAACCTGTGCGCTGATTGTCGCCATGCCAGGTTGTGATATTCGCTCCCGTCACAGTAACCGTCGCGGCAGCAGAAAACGATCCATCTTTGGCAGTGATGGTGGTCGTTCCCGCGAACAACGCGCTAATTTTGCCGGAGTTGTCTATGTTTGCAACTGCCTGATTGGAATCATCCCAGATCGTCGAAGAAGTCACGTCCTTATGGGAACCATCGCTATAGGTAGCGTCCACACTCAATTGCTGCTTGCCACCCACAAGCAATGACACAGCCGGTGCGCTGACCGCAATTGCAGTCATTTGGGGAGGGGGTGGGGGATTTTTGGGGCCAACTGAGGCACCAGGGCCACCACCGCATCCAGCATTTCCTAGAGCAAAAACTAAGGCCAGAGAAAGAGCCGAACCGCAACGACGTATAACCATCTATTACGACTCCGTGGAGCGTAAGACTTTTTAGGATTTGTGAACGGGGGCCGACTGCTTTCCACAGGAGGGGGATTTCCTGCGCGTGCATAGTAGCGAAAAGCCTCGGACAGAAACAAGCACTTTCTTGTCTTAGGTGAAATCAGGCAGCGGGTACTCCTACGTAACGCACTTTGCCGTCGGAACATAGCAACGCAGGAAAGGCAATATGCCACCTCATCAAAAAGCTGCAATGTATAATCGCGCATTCATGCAGCGTGCTTTTAAAGTCGCCTGTGGATTGGAGTATGCAGCCGCTCTTGTTTCGCTGTGTGTGGTTCTGCAATCCGTTACCCTTGCCTCGGACCGCGAGAAGCAGTCGCAACGCCCGCGCATCGTTGGCATCGATCACGTCTCTGTCTACGTCAGTGACCTCGAGAAATCCCGCCAGTTCTATTCCAATGTTCTCGGACTCACCACTCGCTGTCCGCAATACGCAGGTCCGGAGCCATGCTATCTCGTGGCCCCGTCGGATCAGCGGATTCTCCTGAAACGAGCCCCGGCTCCGACCAAGAATTCGACCTTCAAAAATTGGCTCGCAGAAGTCGCCTTCGCCACCGACGATCTCAGCGGAATGCGCCGTTACCTGCTGGCGCACGGCATGCGCCCCGGCACGATTCGGAGCGATCCTGACGGTTCACGATCATTCCAAATCCGCGACCCGGAGGGCAATCCCATCGCCTTCGTACAAAGATCACCGGCCAAGATCGGATATGGCCCTGCGTCCAAGCAGATCAGTACTCATCTGATCCATGCGGGTTTCGTGGTCAAAGATATGGCGACTGAGAATCGCTTTTATGTAGATCTTCTCGGATTTCGCCGCTACTGGTACGGCGGGTTCAAAGATGACGGCATCGACTGGTACGAACTCCAGGTTCCCGACGGCCCCGATTGGATCGAATACATGCTCAACATTCCTGCCAATGCTGACCACAAAGAACTGGGAGTGCAGAATCATTTCTCATTTGGCGTGAAAAACGTTCACGATGCCGCGATCCAGCTCCGCTTCAACGGCCTGCAAACCTTCGATGGCCCGGAAATCGGCCGGGATGGGAAAGACAGCCTCGACGGCTACGACCCGGACGGGACCCGCATCGAAGTGATGGAGTTCACGCCCAAAGGGAAACCCTGCTGCCATCCCTATAGCGCGGAACACCCGAGGGAGAAAACAGCTGCCGAGCTCCCATAGTCTGCTCACCGCGTCCACCGTCCAAAAGAGCTGACGCCATAACTGAAGTGAAAGCGAAAACAACCGGGCTGGCCTAACCTTACGTCTGAAACGCAACTGGAAACTTCCGAAAAATTCCCGGTTTGAACCGAATGCGGAAACTCGGGTGCAACCGAGGTTTGCCGTTTTTTTGGAATCCCAAATCGAATCCTCGATTTGCCGTCCTTGCCACCCCCACCCCTAACGTGTTATTCTCAAACACGTTACAAACAAAAAAGAAAAACTAGAAGACAGGAGTGCATCAGGTAAGTGTTAGCCAGAGCACAAAAACAGACCCTCATTGACCAGCACCGTACGCATCCTACCGATACGGGAAGTCCAGAAGTCCAGATCGCGCTGTTAAGCGAACGGATTGGCCAATTGACGGAGCACTTCAAAGCGCACCAGAAGGACCACGGCTCGCGCCGCGGACTTCTCATGATGGTCAGCAAGCGTCGTCGCCTGCTCGACTACCTCAAGAAATACGATTCCGATCGTTATAAGAACGTCGTCCACAAGCTCGGCCTGCGTAAGTAGCAGGCCTGTAGTTTCTTGACCCCAGGAATCGTAAATCTACTGCAAGAAAACAGGCAGTAGTCCATTTTGAGGAAGGCGGCGAAGCGTGTATTCCCACTCATCTCCGAAGTCTCGACTGGCAGCATCTCCATTGCGGTCTCTCAGATCTGCAAAATGCACCCCCCTGTCCATAAGGAATGAAAATGAAACAAGAAGTAAGCGTCACCCTAGCCGGCGGTAAAACCCTATCTTTTGAAACCGGAAGATTAGCCAAGCAAGCGCACGGCTCAGTACTGGCGAGATTAGGCGATAGCGTAGTTCTCGCCACAGCCACCGCCAACCCAGACCCACGTGAAGGAATCGATTTCTTTCCACTCACGGTTGACTACCGCGAATACACCTATGCCGGCGGGCGTTTTCCCGGCGGATTCATCAAGCGCGAAGGCCGCCCTAGTGAACGCGAAATCTTAACCAGCCGCCAGATCGATCGACCCATCCGCCCGCTCTTCGCCGACGGATTCAAGTGTGAAACTCAGGTCATCGCCTTCGTGCTCTCCGCCGATGCCGACAATGATCCTGATGTAGTCGGTATCAATGCCGCCTCAGCCGCGCTGACCCTATCCGATATTCCCTTCTTAGGCCCAGTGGGAGCAGTGAGAGTAGGCCTGGTGAACGGAAGCTTGGTCATCAATCCGACCTACGCCGAGATGGCCGAGAGCCTACTGAACATCATGGTCGTCGGCACCGCCGAAGGCATCGTGATGATCGAATCCGGTGCCAAAGAGGTAAAAGAAGAAACGGTGGTAGATGCCATCGAATTCGGCCACGCCGAAATCAAAAAAATCTGCGCTGCCATCAACGAACTCCGTGAAAAAGCCGGAAAGAAAAAGCGCGAGGTCGTTCCGCCAACTTTCGATCAGCCCTACTACGATAGCCTGAGGAAAAAAGTAGGCGCAGATCTTACCGACGCGCTCGACACCAAGAAGCACCCGAAGAGCGAAAGCTATGCACTGATAAAAGACATCCGCAAAAAGCTGGAAGCAGAAATTCCCGAAGAAGACGAAGAAGCGCTCGCAAAGCTGAAGCACTACTACGAAGTCCTGCGCGAACGTATCTTCCGGGAAGAGGTAATCAACAACAAGCGCCGTCCCGACCACCGCGCTTTCGACCAGATTCGCGACATCTGGGTAGAAGTAGGAGTGTTGCCCAGAACCCACGGCAGCGCCGTCTTCACCCGAGGCGAAACCCAAGCCCTGGTAACCACCACTCTAGGCACCACCGATGACATGCAACGCCTGGAAACCTTCCAAGGCGAGGCAAAAAAACGCTTCATGCTCCACTATAACTTCCCACCGTTTTCTGTGGGTGAGGTTCAATTCTTACGTGGGGCTGGGCGACGGGAAATTGGGCATGGTGCTCTTGCTGAGCGGGCTGTGTCTGCTGTGCTGCCGACCGAAGAGAAGTGGCCTTATGCGATTCGTGTTGTCTCCGACATTCTCGAGTCGAACGGGTCTTCTTCTATGGCCTCGGTCTGTGGGGCTTCGCTTTCTTTGATGGATGCTGGGGTTCCGCTGAAGGCACCGGTGGCTGGAGTTGCTATGGGGTTGGTGAAAGAGGGCGATGATTACGCCATCCTCACCGATATCGCCGGCGCGGAAGATCACTATGGCGATATGGATTTCAAAGTCGCCGGAACCAGTGAGGGCATCACCGCGCTGCAGATGGACATTAAAGTCGGAGGCATCACCGCGCAGATCATGCGTGAAGCGCTGGCCCAGGCGCAACGTGGACGTCTCTACATTCTCGACAAGATGGCGGAAGGCTTGTCATCTCCGCGCGAGAAGGTCTCGAGCTTTGCTCCGCGAATTTACACTCTGCAGATTCCGGTCGACAAGATTCGCGACGTCATCGGACCCGGCGGCAAGATGATACGTTCCATCATCGAGCAGACTGGGGTGAAGATCGACGTCGAAGATACAGGCAAGGTCAACGTAGCTTCGAACGATGAAGCTTCCGCCAACAAGGCGCTGCAAATCATCCGCGACCTGACTGCCACTGCCGAAGTAGGAAAGACCTACCTCGGTACCGTCACGCGTCTGGCTGAGTTCGGCGCATTTGTCGAGATCATCCCCGGCACCGATGGCCTGCTGCACATCAGCGAAGTTGCGGAGCATCGGATTAAAGACATCCGCGACGAGCTGAAAGAGGGCGATCAGGTGCTGGTGAAAGTCCTGGCTGTCGAAGGCAATCGTATTCGCCTCTCACGCAAAGCGATCTTGAAGGAACAGCGCGCGAAGATGGGCGGAGCACCTTTGCCTGAAGGTGGCGAGGGCGTCTCGGAAGATCATGGCGGCGAGGGTAGCGGGGAAGGTCTCCGCGCACCAGCTGGAGCACCGGCCCTAACTCTCGAAGGCGGCGGAGATTTCCCCGACGACGAGCCCAATTTCAACCGTGATGCACCTCCGCAAGGTGGCGGCGGCGGCGATCGTCCTCCATTCCGCAATGATCGCGGTGGACGCGGCGGTCGCGGAGGCGGCGGTGGTGGCAGAGGACGCGGACGCGGTGGACCTCGTGGCGGCGGTCGTGGTGGACACGGCGGTCACGGAGGCCATGGCGGAGGACGGCACTAACACTGCACTCGATTTTGACTCCATTATTGAAGACTGACGACCTAGGCCCATGGCGATTTGCGTGGGCCTTCTTCGCCTCAGGCCACAGCATGTCAAGCAGAGGGCACCATGTGGGAAGTAATTTTGAAGCGCTTTGATCATCCCGACGAAGTGCGTGTCTTCGAAAAAGGAAAGTTTGAACTCCTACAGCTTGGAGGAATGACCATTGGCCGTGCGACGTATGAACCGGGTTGGAAGTGGTCAGTCCATGTCGGCAAGGCAACCGGGGCGACGAGTTGCATGGTCGAGCATGTCGGCATGGTTATTTCCGGCTGTGCCACCGCTGCCATGGATGATGGGCGTGTAATCGAGTTGCGGGCCGGCGATGTTTTCTACATTGCACCCGGGCATGATAGTTGGGTAATTGGCAACGAGCCGTATGTCTCCTTGCATTTCCTTGGCGCAGAGAGTTACGCACAGCAGAAGAAGTAGTGAGTTCCTGTTTGGTCAGGTTTAGGAGATAGCGATCAATGAACTACCGTCCGCTAGGCCGTACCGGCTGGAAAGTATCCGACATCAGTTTTGGCGCATGGGCGATTGGCGGCGCCTGGGGCAACGTCTCCGACGACGAATCTCTGGCCGCGTTGAACCAGGCCATCGACTCCGGTGTGAACTTCATTGACACCGCCGACGTCTACGGTGACGGACGCAGCGAGCGCCTGATCGCTCAGCTCAAGAAGACGCGCAAAGACGAAATCATCGTCGCCACCAAAGCCGGGCGCCGTTTGCCGAAGCAGACTGTCGCAGGCTACAGCCGGGAAAATCTAAATGGCTGGGTAGACCGCAGCCTGAAAAATCTTTCCACCGATACGATTGATCTGGTCCAACTGCACTGCCCGCCGACCGAACTCTACAACCGCGCGGAAGTTTTCGGCATGCTCGACGATCTGGTCAAAGCAGGGAAAGTCCGCTACTACGGTGTGAGCGTGGAGAAGGTCGAAGAGGCGCTCAAGGCGATCGAATATCCCAATGTGCAGACTGTGCAGATCATCTTTAACTGCTTCCGTCAGAAGCCAGCGGAAACTTTCTTTCCCAAAGCCAAAGAAAAGCGGGTAGGAATTCTGGCGCGTGTCCCGCTGGCCAGCGGAATGCTGACTGGCAAACTGCGCGCGGATTCGCAATTCGCGTCCGACGACCACCGCAACTTCAACCGTCATGGGGAACATTTTGACGTAGGCGAAACCTTTTCCGGAGTCGATTACAAAGCTGGGCTGGAGGCTGTCGAGGAACTGCGCAAGCTGGTTCCAGCGGGGACTTCGATGACTCAGTTCGCCCTGCGCTGGATCCTGATGTTCGACGCAGTTACGTGCGCCATCCCCGGCGGAAAGCGGCCGGGCCAGGTGGCGGAGAATTCGCAAGCGTCCGATCTGCCGGCGCTTTCTGCGGATGTGATGCACAAGCTGAAGGGGATTTATGATGCGCGGGTGAGGGGGCTGGTGCATGGGCGGTGGTGAGGTGTGGGGTTTTACAAGGGCACAGATTTTCACTCGAATATCTTGCCAGTCGATCGTTGATTCCTCCCACTGAACTAGTTTCGTTTGACTGAGGCACGGTTTGATCCTTACGTTGAAATCGCAATGCCGATCGAGATTGGACAGATTGAAGCGATGTTCCGCTACCCGGTCAAGTCCATGCGCGGCCAACAACTCGATGCTGCCACGTTGGGCTGGCATGGTCTCGAAGGAGATAGGCGTTTCGCGTTTCGGCGGCTTAACGACCCCGGCGAGTTTCCTTGGCTGACAGCGGGCAAACTGCCTGACCTCATCTCTTACACTCCGCTGTGGCGTGAAGACGAAACGCTGCTGACACACGTTCGCACGCCCGACGGGCAGGAGTTGCCCCTATTCGGCGAAGCCCTGGCCGCGGAGGTTGGGCGGCGGTATGGTGCTCCGGTGCAGATGATGCAGATGAAGCACGGCATCTTCGACGATGCGAGCATCTCGGTGATCTCCTCTACAACCGTTGGCGAAATTTGCCAACTTGCGGAGAAAAGCGCAGATGTCCGGCGATTTCGTCCGAATATCGTTGTCCGATCCAGGCGTGCGGTTCCGTTCGAAGAAGATCAATGGGTGGGCGGCGTGCTCAGGTTCGGCGATGCCGACGATGCACCCGCCGTCACTGTCACGATGCGCGACCTGCGCTGCGCGATGGTGAACATCGATCCTGACGGCGGGGGACTTGCGCCCGAGATGATGAAGGCATGCGTTCGCGCCAACGACAACAACGCGGGGATCTATGGCACAGTCACGCGCATCGGACGACTGGCCGTCGGACAGAACATCGTTCTTCATCAAAAAGGCACCTAATCGTCACTTCTGCCTTTTCCGCTTCTTTCGAGCGGACGTCTTCGACTTGTTCCGAGTCCGCGGCGCTACGCCCGGCTTGTATTCACTCTGTACCAGGCCGCCGTCATAGCAGCGCGTCGTAACATGGTGAAGACTGATATCTTGGGGCAGTGGGCCGAACAATGGAATTCCTTCTCCGATCAACACGGGCACGCGGGTGATTACTAATCGATCGATGAGTCCGGCGGCCAGAAATCGTTGAATGGTGATTCCTCCGTCGATATATGCGTGTTTGAATCCGCGAGCTTTGAGTTGGGTGGCGATTTCCGCTGGGTCGCCTGACATCTGTTCGACTACTCCGCCTTTCACCGGGGAGAAATCAATCCGAGAATTGCTCAGCACAACTACTGGCTTCGTTCCGTAGAACCATTTGCCGAAGGTGAGTACCACTTCAAAGGTCTTGCGACCGATCACGACGACATCGACGCTGCCATAGAATTCTTCGAAGCCATGCGGTACCTGCTCGCCCGTATGCAGGAAATCGAGTGAGTGGTTTGGCCGGGCAAGAAAACCATCGACAGTCACTCCACAGAAAACTGAGAGCTGCATGGCGCCTCCTGATGTGAATCACAAAGGTCTAGTTTTGTTATGTGCGTTGGACCATCCCACGGAGCTAATGGCGCCCGCCGCCAGCATACCCATTGCGATGTAGTATCGACCGAGCCATCAGTCCACATAATTTGGCAGCAAGATGAAATGAAGCAGTAGGTAGAGACACATCAGCCCGCCAACGATCTTTAAGGCCAGGTTCCCCGGCAGCAGAAATCCCGCCAAGCCAACAAAGAAAGAAGGAAAAAGCTGTCAGCGGTATTCGTGATCCCAGAATGAATGGCTCGCAAGTAGTCTCTTGGTGCGAATTGAGCTACGAATTCTCCGGGGTTTGGTGGGTACCCAATAAAATTTCGGTAGTAGAGCATCTTCATCCCGTAGTCAAGTAGGAATCGCGAGCATTGTACCGAACTGACAAAATGACGAGAGAACTTCCAGCAGAAAATGCAGGACGCAGTGAACCCACGAACAGTCCTTGACTGCTATGGGTTGGTGGGCACAGGCAAAAGCAAAAGCCCCTCGGTTTGCCAAGGGGCTCTTGTCTAATCAACTCGTTGTATTACCGGCGGAAATAACGTGGGCCATAATATCCACGATACGCGTAGGGCCGCGGGCACCAGCGTCCGCGATAATAGAAACCCGGCGCCACATACGCAGGTGCCACCACAACCGGGCGCGGGCGGTACACATACGGATAATAAGGTCGCGGCGCGACCACAACATATGCGGGGCGGGGAACTACACGGCCAATCTGCACACCTACAAAAACTTCGGCATTTGCCTTGGAAGGTGTTGCAAAAACCATCGCCATCGACAAACCTAACGTCGCTAAAGTCGCGCACTTTGTCATGACAGCCAACCTCCGTGCTCAGCAATAGAAACACTGGCTTTGCCAAGAAGTTGCGGCCTATATCCCATTCATTCTTTGGATCCTACTTCGATCAACTTTTTGGTCATCAGAACCAGGCCGAGAATCTGTGTCCATTCGGAAACAATATTGCCTACAACTTGCCCCCATTTGCTGTCCGGATCCATACCCGCAAATAGGACGATCCAGGCAATCCCTGTGATCACAAGAAATATGGTGAGCGAGTGCTCACGTAAAAACTCCAAGACCGCTGAAGGCAAAACGCCTTTCGGTTGCTTGCTCTCCGCTGAGCCTTTTTCGTAGAGGAATTTGGTCATCACAATGGTGACGAAAACTCCGGTCCAATCGGCGATAGCATTTCCGAAAAAGGAACCGATGTGGCTACTTGGGTTGGAGTGGCGGTAGAGCAAAATCCACAGAATTACGATGGCTAGTGCCATGATGCTTAAGGAATGTCTTTGCAGAAATTTTTTACTTTTTCGGATAGTGCTCATGAAGCTACTTTATTGGATTCTGTGGATGCTCGTAGTCCGCAGGGATGAATTATTTCGCCAAAACAAAAAGCCCCGCTTTATACGGGGCTTGGTGGGGCCGCTAGCTTCGATGAATTAGTTGTGCTGACGCTTGCCGCTGGCCTGTCCGGTTGCGGCATCACGGGGAGCCTTTACTTCCTGGGTGGCGGGTGCGGTTTTACCATCGCCATTCACCTCGCCAGTCGCAACCTTCACGACTCTAGAGTCGCTTTTAGGCGTTTCTGCCGTCCTCTTTCCGGTTGCCATCCCGGAGCTAGCCTCACGCGCCTTCGCTGCAGATTGCGCTTCGGCTTCAGCCTTTGCCATGGCGGATTTTGTCCGATCCGTTTGCGCATCTGTCGACTGCTTGGTATCGGTATTGGTTGGACTGGGCCACAACCAAAACGGTTACCAGCGCAAACCCCACAACCATGATCTTGTTTTTCATTACGGTTCTCTCCTATGCACTCGTACTAACGCCCATTCACCCTGACGGCTTCCACTCAGTCGCCTGACTGTATTTGCATATTTTCATCAATCCAGATTTTCGCGGGTGAACCTGGCGTACTCCGCGTAGCCGTGACCTGGAACCCGCTTGAGCTGGTCGAGATGTCATAAGAATAAGGAGGACGTGACCGCTCGATGGTGACGTACTTCGCGGAGATCAAATCTTCCAGCGACGCATATTTTCCTTGCTGCGCGAAGTAATTGCGCTCGGCGCTGGCAAGGCTCAGCAGGTCACTTCTGACGCCGGTAATGTTGACCGCACCCGTCGGGGTCGATTGTCCACCGACCGCCGCGGCACTTTTCACCTGCTGCGAATAGACATACATGCCCACCGCCAGCACGATGACAACGCTAAGAAATCCGAAGACACGGCCCATAAAGTCCTCCGCAATACTCATTCCACCCCTAAATAAGCGCAACGACAAGTAACTGGAGTCCAAGGTGTCGACTGTGTCAAACGGAGGGTATGGAAACTGTAAATGACTGTTTTTAAAGTCTTTGGAAAGAGAAGATCTGCGCCGCAGCGGGGTGGTTGGACCTCAAATCCGGCGATTTTCTTTATGAAATCCTTACGACCTCTTTATGCGCTCCTTACGGCAAAAGCCGTTGAATATAAACATGGATACTGTAATTTCCATCCTTGTTCGCATTCTGGAAGTCATGTTTATGGTGGGCCTTTTGGGTTCAGCTGTCGTTCTCATTCTGACTTCCTTTGAAGACATCAAATCACTGTTGCCCGGTGGTGAGGAGAACAAGGAAAGCGCAGCGTCAGTTTCACGCACACATAGAGCGCAGCCACATCTCCACGCCAGCGGTCCAGTGGTTTAGTCTACAAAAATAAACCCGCTCATCTCTCATCTCTGAGCGGGCTATCGATCCAGGTTTTATGCCGCTTTCTTTCGTGGTACTTTCGCACCTTTTTTGCGGGCCTCAGAAAGCCCTATTGCGATAGCTTGTTTGCGGCTGGTCACCTTTCCTCCTTTGCCTCCTTTACCGGAGCGGAGAGTGCCACGCTTCTTCCTGCGCATCGCGCTCCCTACGGTTTTACTCGCCGCTTTGCCGTACTTGCGTCCACCTGATTTTTTTCGCATTGCCATGGTTTCCTCCTCGAACTTTAGAGGAAGAAGCAGCAGAGAGGGTTGTGCTCGGTGTTTGCCTTACGAACACATTACACGATGGTTTCTCCGGCTATACTTCAAATCAAGGACGGAGGATTCCATTTCATGCGAGCTGATGTCGTAGTTGGCGCAAAATTTCCTGATTACGAACTGACTGATCACGCCGCAAAACGGCGCAAACTTTCCGAGTTACAGGGCCCAGACCCCATGATCCTGGTGTTGAGCCGCGGCCAATTCTGTCCAAAGGATCGCCGGCAAATGGAGAACCTGAACGAGCTCCACCGCGAAATCGAAGTAGGCTACTGCCGCTTGGTCACTATCAGCACGGATAATTTACTCGACACCAATCATTTTCGTACAGGTGTCGGAGCGCATTGGCCGTTTTTATCTGACCCCGGACGCAAAGTTCAAAAGGATCTGGATATCTGTGAATACACCGATCCGGATTTCAATCCCATGATCCCGTACACATTCGTGCTCGAACCGGGACTCATCATCTACAAAATCTACTGTGGTTATTGGTTTTTCGCGCGCCCGACGAACGAAGAACTTCGGCACGACTTGCGTGCTGTCCTCAGAAAATGCCGCCCTGACTGGGACATTGAGACGCCCGAAATGAAGGCAGCCTGGGCGCGTGGGGAGAAGAACCGCTTCTACCCCTACGACAAAACCTACGGTCAGGTCTTCAGTGAACAAACATAGCTTGGGCCGAACCCTTGTTGGCCTCAAGATTGAGGCGGCAACGTTCCACAATCGATTGCAAATCTGAATCCCGGTGGGTGGAATTGTTCGACTTGTTCGGGTGATAGTGGACCGGTATTTCTTTTTCGCGCAGCGCTTTCGCACATTGATTCGCGATATCTTTTATTGAAAAAGTCTTGGTGAAATGCCGCGCAAGTTACGTACTTTTTCGTCGGCAATATGTAGGAGTCCAGAACTTTCAACCTAACATAAGAGACCAGCACGGATGGGCACCGGAGTTAATACGGGACCGATTTGTTCCATCACGTCTACGCCGGGGCATGCAAGTCCCATGGGAAATTGATTGCGAGTCGCTATAATTTCGCAGCATGGTTCAGACTGTGAAAGAGGCGTGGTTCCAACCCGCGAGTGATCAGTCACTGATCGTTTATCTTGGAACAGAAATCAGCCTGGAGACGCATCAGCGTGTGATCAAGTTGTTACGGCTGCTCGAACGAGAGCCGATTGCCGGTGTTTGCGACCTGCATCCCGCCTATTGCTCGCTGCTGATTCACTTCGATCTACTTAAATTGCGCCACGATGAGTTGGAAGCAGTTTTGCGTTCTTATCTTGATCGATTGGATGAAGAGTCACTGCCAGAGCCGCGGTACGTCGAAATTCCGGTCTGTTATGAGGGAGATTTCGGCCCGGACTTGGGTGATGTGTGCTCCACGCTGCGGATCACTCCAGCGCAAGCGATCGAGTTGCACGGATCAGTGGCATATGTAGTTTATTTCTTAGGTTTTGCTCCCGGGTTTGCATATCTGGGCGAATTGCCGAAATCACTGATCATGCCGCGCCTCCCATCGCCACGGCGCATTGTGCCACGTGGCAGCGTCGGAATCGCCGGAAACCAGACAGGCGTCTATCCCTTTGCTACCCCCGGAGGATGGAGGCTGATCGGACGCACGCCACTACAAATGTTCCGCAGCGGACCGAATGCCGCAACTGTGCTGTCCATTGGAGATCGCGTGCGGTTCATTTCCATCTCTCCCAAACGTTTCGCAGAGTTGGAGAACACATGAGCTCGATCCAGATACAGTCTCCGGGGCTGTTTACCACCGTGCAGGACTTGGGCCGTCCGGGATTCGGCCCGATGGGATTGTCACCATCAGGCGCGGCCGATCCGTTGTCGTTGCGGTTGGGGAATCGTCTGGTGGGCAATGCAGATGGCGCCGCCGCTTTGGAGATGACGTTGGTCGGTGGGACATTTTTGTTTCCTGAAGGCGGTGTTGTCTCTTTAGCCGGCAGTGATTTTGGTGGCAGCCTTGATGATCAATTACTCCCGGTATGGACGGCAATAAAAATTAGTCGAGGTCAAACACTCCGCATGGGGCCGACACGTTCCGGTGCGAGATGCTATTTGTGCATTCAGGGTGGAATTGAAGTGAATTCTTTTATGGGCAGCGCTTCCACTCACATCTTAAGCGGCCTGGGCGGCTTCGAGGGGCGGGCACTGCGCAAGGGAGATGTTCTGAAGATTGGCCAACCGTTCATGGCTTTTCGAGAAAGAAAGATCTCTCCCCACGCACTAAAACGTCTATCACCCCGTAAAACTCTACGAGTGACTCCCGGACCACAAAGCGATTGGTTTGCTGCGTCATCGGAGCAACTGTTCTATACCAATGCATATCGTGTCACTGAAGATTCCAATCGCATGGGCCTCCGACTCGAAGGTGCAGCCATTCCCCCGCACTTCAAAGGGCCGATGATCACCGAGGGAGTTGCTTTGGGGGCCATTCAAATTCCCGACGCAGGTCAGCCCATCATATTGTTTGTCGAACAGCAAACGACGGGAGGATATCCGAAAATTGCCAACGTGATCTCCGCGGATCTGCCGAGCATCGGGCAACTCCGCCCGCGTGATGAAATTCGCTGTGAAAAAATAACCTGGGAAATGGCACGTGCTTTATTCAAGGAGCAAGAAGAGATAATTGCCTCAGGGGAGTTGATGGTGGAATGAAGCGCATCGACCTGAATTGCGATATGGGCGAAATCCCGGAGGCTGTTGCTGACGGCACGCAGGAAGCGCTGATGCCTTCGCTCACTTCGGTCAACATTGCCTGTGGAGGCCACGCCGGCGACGAAGCGACCATGAAAACGACGATTGAGCAAGCGCTTCGACACAAGATAGCGATCGGTGCACATCCCGGCTATCCTGATCGCGCAAATTTTGGGCGCCGGGAATTAGATTTTCCGATGGACGCGGTCACTCATTCTGTGTTTCACCAAGTATGCATCTTGGCCGCCATTGCGCAAACTTGTGAAGCACAGATCTCGTACGTAAAGCCGCACGGTGCCCTCTACAATCAAGCTGCGAACAATCCCGAGCTTGCATTGGCAATTGCTAAAGGTGTGGCTCGATGGAGCCGGGAAGTCTCTCTGGTAGGACTTGCCGGATCGCGCATGTTGGATGTTTTCCGCGACGCCGGTTTTCGTATCGCAGCCGAAGCGTTCGCAGACCGTCGCTACGAACCCAATGGAACCCTCCGCTCACGCAAATTTGCTGACGCATTGCTTCGCGAACCCGCCGAAGCTGCGCAACAGGCACTGAACCTCGTAGAACAGGGGAAAGTGGTCGCCTCAGATGGCTCGGAAATCGCGATAAGCGCGCAGACTCTATGCATCCACGGAGACACTCCCGGAGCGGTACAAATTGCTGCCGCCGTAGCACAAAAGTTACGCCAGGCTGGTGTTCTGCTCAGCTCGCTTGCTGGATGATGCGACTGGTCTGCAGTCTGCGCCATAGCCAATAAACGGGAATTCCCGACAAAACAATCAGTAGTCCCAGCCAGGTATATTCCGGCTTATATCGCAGCAATTGCACTTCGATAAAACACGCGATCACCAGATAAATCCCAGGCAGCACCGGATAGCCCAAGACCTTATATGGACGTTCCATCGTTGGCCGTTTTATGCGCAACACAAATAATCCAGTAATCGTGAGAATGTAGAACATCACCACGCTGAAAACTACAAAGTCGAGCAGCTGACGATAGGTTCCAGAAAGGCAAAGCACGCAGGCCCAACCGCATTGCAGCCACAATGCAGCCGAAGGTGCGTTGTGCCTATTTACGGTTCCGGCCTTGCGAAAGAAGAGTCCGTCCTCAGCCATCGCGTAGTAAATTCGTGCTCCGGCCAGGATCAGCCCATTGTTACAACCAAACGTTGAAATCATCACCGCAATGGCAAACAAGATCGCTCCGCTTGGCCCAATCACCGCTTCCGCCACCGCTGTTCCCACGCGATCTTGCGAAGCAAACTGGATGCCACGTTCAATCACCGATACGCCAGTCGCGCTGCCATTGAGCGGTAGCACGCGCAAGTAAGCAAAATTCGCCAGGATATACAACGACATGACCAGCCCTGTACCCAGAGCCAAAGACAGAGGCAAATTCCGGCTGGGATTTCTAACTTCTGCAGCGGTGAATGTCACATTCGGCCAGGCGCTCGAGGAAAACAGCGCGCCCACCATCGCCAATCCGATCAGCGTCGGCGTATCTACCCATACACCGCTTGGGTATGCGTGCGGACTCCAGAAAGCTGCATTACCCCAGAAATCGGTGAAGTTCACTGTGCGCGCTGATGGCGACGCAAATAGAAAACCCAGCAGAATCAATCCGCCCAGCAGGCTGATTTTCACCAGCGTAAAAACATTTTGAACGATTGCACCCGTTCGTAGGCTGCGTGTATTGATCCAGGTAAGAAGAAGCAAGGAAACAATCGCCAGCACATTCTGCGTGTTGAAGCCTACATTGAATGGCCCCAACGTGCCGAACCAAACTTTGTAAGGCCCGAGAATGCCCAGACGCCAAATCCAAGATGACGATGAAAACCATGGCAACAACACGCCAGTGAAATTCGCAAATGCAATTGCTACAGCCGCAATCGTGGCCGTCTGGATCACCAGCAACATCGCCCATCCGTACAAAAATCCGCACATCGGCCCGAATGATTCCCGCAGGAAGGCGTACTCCCCGCCCACCTTTGGCATGGCGGCCGCTAACTCGCCGTAGCAGAGCGCGGCCATGGTGGTCATCAATCCGGTCACGATCCACACCACAATCAGCAGTCCCGGACTCCCTACCTGCCGTGCGATGTCCGCCGAGACGATAAAAATGCCGGAGCCAATCATCGATCCGGCGACCAGCGTCGTGGCATCCAGCAGTCCCAGATTTCTGAGCAGTCCGCGCTTATCGGAGGTCATCAAGGGTTAAATTATTCAGGAGACGATGTGGCCAGGTGCGCGTATCCAATTTCTCGGTAAATCTCGAGGTTGTGCCGAATTGTGACGGCCTTTTTGCCTCCATCTGCGTCTTTAAAGGTCACAGCGGCTGAGATTTTGGTAGGTTGTCCACTGCGAAAGTAAGAAGCACTACTGTCCAGGAACGTGGAGATCTGCTTATGAGGAGCCAGGAATTCAAGATTGCGGAAAAGTGGCAGCGACGAAATCTCTTTCCCCTCGATTCCCCGCATGGCTTCACTGAATTTTATGCGCACTTCGTAGGCGGGTTTGTCGCCAATATTTTCGACCGAAATAAACAGCATGCCGCGGTCAAACACAAAATCAACAATAACGTCAGGGCCGTTTGAATATGCCGGAGACCCGTATTTTACCGAGGTTTTTGACATTTTGTTCTCATGCCTGACCGTCAATCGACAACCCTTCGTGGCAGAGTTCCAGGGTATCGATAGCAACTTCATTGCCTTTGGCGCTCAGCGGTGAAGCTTTGTACTTGCATGGCCATGCCCGGGCAAAGTTCCAATGCATTACTTCTTGCCGATTTTCATCGAGAAGTATCACCGAGCCATTCGCCCGTTGTACCTGCCCATTCATGCTTTTCACCATCCAGTTCCAGAACGTCAGATCTCCCGTAATTCCATATTTAAGGACAATGTTGCTGAATTTTTTCAGACCAGGAATCTTTCGGAAGGTAGTGTTTTCACTACCATTGCGGTATTCGATAACGGCAACTTCAACTTCCAGTCCGCTGACCTCCATGAAGGAGCCCTTGACGGCTTTGCCATCGTCACTAATGCCTGTGACAACGACTTCGAAGTTGTAGGCTGAATAGGGGTCGGCACGAAATACTGGCGGCATGATGGTACCTCGTGAGGCGAACGAATTGTAACACTATGCATTTAACCGGGATGTACTGGAATACGGGGTGCCCGTTCAAGCTCAGCTTGAGTGGGGGACGGCCAAAAATATCTTCCGGTGGTATGCTTCCTTTTTAGCCGCCCTTACGTCTCAACCCTTTATCCGCTCCCACTGGGTCGTTCCAACATTAGGAGGTAACAGTTATGAAACGCCTTATTTCTTCAGTTGTCATGCTGGTTATGTTAACCACCATGGCAAGTTTCGCTGGTGAACACGGCAAGAAGATGACGGTTGACGAAAAGATAAGCTGGATGTCCAAAGAGCTGAATCTGACTGCCGATCAGCAAACCAAGCTTAAGCCCATCCTGGAAAGTCAGCAGCAACAGATCGACGAAGTTTGGAAGGACACTTCTCTGACCGACGAGGCCAAGATGGCCAAGAAGACAGAGATCAAAAGCAGCACCAGCTCACAAATCAACGCCCTACTGACCACTGAGCAGCAGGCCAAGTACGCCACGTTACAGCAACAATCAAAATCAGCCACGGCAGCTAAGAATCAATAGCTGATTCAAAAAGCTGAGGGCGCTTGAATCAAGCGCCCTTTTTCTTTGCCAAAAGTTCTAGTCTCCTGAACCGCGGCACGGTCATCCTCGGCTACGCAGTTTTGCCGACCCCAGCAAAATATCCCATAGCGGCAGAAAAATATTGAAGCGTGCATCCGGACGATCGTGATGTGACAGGTGATAAGCCCGCGTTCCACCGAATCCCGGCGGAAGCCATTCCCCTAAATGGATGCGCCAATGAAATTCTTCGGTAGTGATGAAGTACAGGGAAAAGCCGACAAGGATACCGGGCGCAAGCCCCAGCTTGAACAACAGGTCGGCCGCGGTCACTGGCAGCCCATTCACCACAAACAACACAATCACCCAAATCGGAGACCCGCCGAGATTCAGATGTTCCGCCTCCGCCGGCGTGTCCACAGACATGTGGTGACGAAGATGTTCCTTGGCAAAAAACGTCCCAGGCAAATGCAGAAGATACCGGTGATAAGCGTATTCAAACCAGGTTGCCCATAGCAGTCCGAGACCGAGCCCAATCAACCACTTTCCCAAAGTCGGCGGAGAAATGAAGCAGAGGACACTAGCCGGCACCCCACCACATAACAGCGCAGTCAATGCATTCATCGTCTTGAGTGCACGCCCGCGGGCAATTGCGACCTCTCGAGTTATAGCGGCCGTAGACATCGGCGCTCCTACTAACACTGTACAGTTAGTTGGATGCCCACGCAGAAACTTATGGCTACACTCTAGTAATGATTCTTAACTATATGTAGAGAATGATGTTTGTCTCAGCGGAATTGGAAAATCGCCTCCCCGATAAACACGGGGCAGGCGGAACCTTGGCAGGTTGGGCCTTTAGGCCGTGGAGCGGCTGAGCCATGCCGCGAAGTGAGGGCAGTTGGTAACATCAACCACAACCTTGGATCCTTGAAGGCTCCGGCGAGTCCTGCATCGGTGACGGTGTCGACTTCTGAGGCCGGTAATGCCGCCACCGCTTCATGGCCTGGTTCACAAAGTTTATTCACTAGTTGATCCGATAGGAGCATTACCGCCAATCGCTACCATGTTCATAGTTGACCTTATTCTGTCTCGTCCGCGGGAGAGCCTAGTCCGATATCTTCCTCAGAGTTGTAATAAGTTTGTAGCCTTATTCAGCGATGACATGGTGGTCCAGTCCGCAGTGGGACCCGCCCGATGGGAACGGTAAGCAAACTAATTTCCTGTCAGTCCACCGCTAAACGTTAAACACTTCCGGATGGGCCGTAGGGCCGTCGAGGTGTCCGGTCAACCTGTTCTCCAGGCCGCCGCGGGCAGGGCTCATTTGCTGCCTGATGGCGTCCATCTCGGAGTCGTTCAGCGGCGAGAAGCTGCGGGCGGTTTCTATGTTCTGCGCAAGCATCTCCAGGTGCGGCATGCCTACAACGGCGGTCGTCACCGGCAGGCTCATGGAGTAGCGCAGCAGCGACTTCATGTCCGTCTTGCCCGCGCCGCTGCCGAGGAGAAATTCCTGCCCGGTCACCTTCATGGCGATAACTCCCAAGTTCTTCTTCTTTGCTTCGGGCAAAGCGAGTTCTTCGAAGCGGCCGTTGCGCGAAGCGTTCAGAGCCATCTGCACGCAGTCTAGATCGTTATGCCGGATAGCCTGGGCCATCACGTCGCCATTGGTGTGGCTGGTCATGCCGATGTAGCGAGTCATTTTCTGTTCGCGCGCCTCAAGTGCTCCCTTCATCGCCCCATTGGGCGCTTCAATCTTCGCGAGGTCGTCGGCCTGTCCCAGGCTGTGCATGTGGACCAGATCCACATGGTCTACGCGCAACCGCTTCAGGCTGCCCTCCAGTCGGCGCAGGAATCCATCACGAGTGCGGTCCGGAATTTTTGTCGCCAACCACACTTCATTGCGGCGCGTCGCCATGACCTGCCCCACGCGCGATTCGCTTTTACCGTCGCCGTAGGAATACGCCGTATCAAGATATGTAATGCCGAGATCGATTGCCCGGTTGAGCGCGGCCTGGGCTGCATCTTCGCTCTCATACATCAGGAATCGGCTGCCGCAGCCAAAGGCCAAAATGGAGACCTTGGCGCCCGTCCGGCCCAGAGTGCGTGTGGGAAGCACACCTGTGGGCGAGGATCTGGAAGCAGGGTTACTAAAAAGCGAAAAACTTGCACCCGCCGCGGTCCCTAAACCAATCCGTTCGAGAAACTTTCGTCGCGATAGCTCTTTGCTCATGGTCCTTCTCCTGGTTGGGTTAAGAGCAATTCAAGATGATGGTAGTCGAAAGGAGCGATGCGTGGCCAGCCTGGTGGTGGAACAATTACGCCACTTCAACTTGCGGGATCGTGCTCTGGTCCGCCAAGGAGTGAGGTTGAGATGAAAAACTAGCGGAAACTTTTGTGCCGGAACCATTTGATTCGATCGTCAATTCACCGCCAAGATGGCGCACGCGCTCGCGCATTCCTCTGATTCCCACTCCTGTGCCCTGGGACTGAATCAGGGCCAGTTTCTCCGGAGACATACCCTTTCCTTCGTCCTGAACTGACGTATGGATCTTCCCTTGTTTCCGTTCGATGCGAATCAGCGCGGTTTTGCTTCCCGAGTGGCGATGGATGTTGGTTAAACACTCCTGCACTAGACGAAATATTACGAGTTCCATCTCGCGAGGAAGTCTTTCGAAATTCTCCGGGATTTGCAGGTCAATAGCGAGTCCGCTGCGTTCCGTCAGACCTTGGACATACCAACTGAGTGGGGATGACAGCCCACTTTCGTCCAACAATGGCGGATGCAAGAGATAGGAAGTCGTACGTAATTCTTGAGTCAAATGCTGAACCATGCCCTGCGCGTTTTGGATGCTTTCAGCCAGTTGGGCGGGATCGAGTTCCGCGTGTTCCGCTATTTGTGCAAGACCCATGTTCAGGGCGACTAAGGTTTGGCCAGCACTGTCGTGAAGCTCACGTGCAATATGGCGGCGTTCCTCGTCTTGCGCTTGCATTAGGAGCGCGGAAAGTTCCTGTACCCATTCCGAGTGCTGCATAATTTCTGCGTTTCGCCGCTGTAGTTCCTGAGTTCGAAACCGCACTTGCGTGTCGAGCGCACTGGCCAGCATGCGATACCGTTCTTCACTCTCATATAAAGCCCGCTCGACCCGCTTACGCTGAGTGATATCGCGAGCTATTTTCGAAGCACCGACAATCTTGCCTGTGGCATCCCGGACAGGGGAAATCGTCAATGAAATATCAAGTTGCGTGCCATCCTTACGCACACGGACGGTGTCGAAATGCTCGATCCGCTCTCCTCGTCTGATCTTCCCAAGAATGGCCGTTTCCTCGTCCCGGCGATTGTGGGGAATGATCAGTAAAATGTGTTGACCTATCGCTTCTTTGGCGGTGTAGCCAAATAGCCTCTCAGCGCTTGCATTCCAGGTTGTAATGACGCCCTCTAGACTCTTGCTGACGATGGCATCTTCGGAGGAATCTACAATTGTAGCCAAAAGGCTGATCGCCTTATCGGCTTGAATGCGCAATGAGGGCAACTCGTCGAGAAGAGATTGACTGATTCTGTCGAAACAGGCTTCCGGATCGTTCAGGATACAGTCAGCCAAGGCTTCATGGGTGGCAAGAAGCTGTTGAATGTCATCTTCAAACGCGATCTCAGGGTGGACCCTGGTCCAATAGTGCGCTGCCCGAACGAACGCCAGAAACAGTAGCAGATATTGAAGTCGAGCTCTTCCGAACAATCGTTCCAGTGCATTCAGGCACTCGGGGGCTTCGGGAGTCTGCAAAAAGAGATGACCCGCCAGCGCAAAGATGGCATCTTCCATTTGCGTATCAGAACCTGGCATGTCAACAAGAGGCGCAGGGCAAGCCGCACAAATTGAAATTCGGAACTGTAATTCTTTTCCGCGGGGAAATGGGCGCTGGAGCAACTTAACCACCTCAACGACGCTTTGAGCGCGGGCACTTCTATCACCGGCAGGACGGCCAAGTCCTACCAGAAAGCCGACATGACGCGCAATGCAATAGCGGACGGTGCAGAAGCGCGACAGGAGAACGAAAAGACGCTCCTTAAAAACCGAGGGCAAAGGATTATCGAGATAGGCGGCCTGGGCAAAACCCCACAGTTTCTCAGTGATCTCAGGAGTTTCAGGCGTGAGGCGAAAGAAGTTTGGAAGAACGCCGAAGCGCTCCTCGACTTGTTTCCCCAGTTCCCTAATATCGTTGGCCGTAGATATGGGCTTAATTTCCTTAGGCATTCATAGTTCGATTCGGGAATGGCTCATCAATCGTGACAAGTAATGTTCACATTGTATGTACGGTTTACCCTGTATATGAAGTTTTCCCTCCGCGCTTGCGCCTTCAAACCTGTGGGGTCTTGCATCGTCCATAGCACGTCAGTCTTATTGTCACCCGTGAAGCCATGGCATCACCATGGGCCGAGGGGGGTGTACAATTCAGCCCGGTTCAGATTCAGGGTCGAAAAGTTCTTATTCGTCCTCTCCTTAATCAGTCGGGCTTTTTAAGAATTGGCATTTTAACCGGAGAGTTACTCTTCCCGGCATCTCATGTACGGATAAGGGAGAACTATGCAAAAACGAACATATTGCTTGATTTGTCTCCTGATTCTTTGCCTTGGCTTAACCACAGTCTCATCGTTGCAAGCGCAGATGGCGACAAAGTCCAAACCAACGGTCTACACTTACGTTGCTGAATGGAGCGTTCCGCGCGCCCAATGGGCCGACATGGTCAAGGCGGACGAGCAGGACAGACCTCTTCTCGACAAACTGGTCGGCGATGGCACTCTCACCGGTTACGGAGCTTACACCAACCTTATCCATCAGGAAGGCGAACCGACGCACGGAACCTGGTTCACGGCTACATCCGAGGGTAACCTGCTGAAAGCCTTGGAAGCGATTTATGCCCAGCCAGGATTGGTTACCGCCCCCGTGCAAGGTGCTTCCAAACATTGGGACCAGATTCTGACCGGAGATGTCTATGGCTCCAAGCCGGGCAATTCCAAAGACGGTTATCTCACCTGGTCGTCGTGGCAAATCAAGCCGGGTGAAATGCGTAACTACACCGAGCTCACGAAAAAAGTAATTGTGCCGGTGCTGGACAAACTATTGGCGGAGGGCACGATCACCTCCTACGGGCAGCTAGTCGAAGACTACCACCAGCAAAAACTGGGTACCATCTACGACTACTTCACCGTGCCTGACGCCGCTTCCCTGGACAAGGCCAACAAAGCGCTGGAAGATCTGTTCGAGGGGCCTGCCTTAGGCGACGCCTTCCGCGCGATGACGGAGCGGGAAGGGCATCGCGATTTCCTTACCCGCTTACGCTTTATGGTGAGCAAATAACTCGTATGACTTGGTACAAGAAAGCCTCGCACAAGCGGGGCTTTTGAAGGTTCGGGGTGTGCCGTTATTTCGCGGTTCGGTGGAATATTGAAACACGCGGGAGAGGTATAGGAAAGAAATTGCTTCTTGCCTCCATCCAGCGCATATAGTTTTCCACTCAGCTCTTCAGACAAATAAAGCCCCGCTTACGCGGGGCTTTGCGAATAGCTGAAAGCTGAGTACTGACAGCGTTCTTAGTACATGCCTTCCATACCGCCGCCGTGTCCGCCCGGAGCAGGAGCGCCCTTTTTCTCTTCAGGCACTTCCGCTACCAGCGCTTCGGTGGTCAGCATCAAGGACGCGATCGAACCGGCATTCTGCAACGCTGTCCGCACGACCTTGGTCGGATCAAGCACGCCAGACTTAACCAGATCTTCGTACTCGCCGCTGAAAGCGTTGTAGCCGAAGTTGGTGTCCTTGGAGTCGAGCACTTTGCCGAGGACGATTGCGCCTTCTTCGCCGGCGTTCTCGGCGATCATGCGCAGCGGTTCCTGGATGGCGCGCTTCACGATGTTGACGCCAATCTGCTCGTCGCCTTCCAACTTCAGCTTGTCGAGAGCTGCTGCTGAACGGGCCAGAGCAACGCCTCCGCCGGGGACGATTCCTTCCTCGACGGCAGCGCGGGTGGCATGCATCGCATCTTCCACGCGGGCTTTCTTTTCCTTCATTTCGGTTTCCGTTGCGGCGCCGACTTTGATCACGGCCACGCCACCGACCAGCTTCGCTAACCGCTCCTGCAACTTCTCGCGGTCGTAGTCGCTGGTGGTCTTGTCCACCTGGCTGCGAATTTCCTTCACCCGGCCTTCAATTTCAGCGTGTTTGCCTTTGCCTTCGACGATGGTGGTGTTGTCCTTGTCGATGGTGATCTTTTTGGCCTGGCCGAGGTCCGCCACCTGAACGTTCTCGAGCTTGATGCCGAGATCTTCAGTGATGGCCTTGCCGCCGGTGAGGATAGCGATGTCCTGCAACATGGCCTTGCGGCGGTCGCCGAAGCCCGGGGCCTTTACGGCCGCGACTTGGAGAGTGCCACGCAGCTTGTTGACCACAAGGGTCGCGAGCGCTTCGCCATCGACATCTTCAGCGATGATGACAAGCGGCTTGCCGCCCTTGGCAATCTGTTCAAGCAACGGGAGCAGGTCCTTCATCGAGCTGATCTTCTTTTCGTGAATCAGGATGTAAGCATTGTCCAAGGCAGCTTCCATCCGCTCCGGATCGGTAACAAAGTAAGGAGAGAGGTAGCCGCGATCGAACTGCATACCTTCGACAACATCCAACTGCGTCTCCAGGGTCTTCGACTCTTCAACGGTGATGACACCATCCTTGCCGACCTTCTTCATAGCTTCGGCAATAATCTTGCCAATGGTTTCGTCGTTGTTCGCGCTGATGGTGCCGACTTGGGCAATGTGGTCACCCTGGACTGGCTTGGAAAGCTTGTCCAGTTCGCCCTTGCCGCGCTCGCCGGTTTTCCGGTCGATTTCGCCGGCGATTACGCTGACGGCTTTTTCGATGCCGCGCTTCAGGGCCATTGGATTGGCTCCGGCAGCTACGGTCTTTACGCCTTCGCGATAGATGGCTTGGGCCAACACCGTGGCGGTAGTGGTGCCGTCTCCGGCTACGTCGCTGGTTTTGCTGGCGACTTCACGCACCATCTGCGCGCCCATGTTTTCGAGCGAGTCTTTCAGTTCGATTTCTTTGGCTACGGTGACGCCGTCCTTGGTGATGGTCGGCGAACCGAACTTCTTTTCAATAACTACGTTGCGGCCCTTGGGGCCGAGCGTGACTTTTACAGCATCAGCCAACAGGTTGACGCCGCGGAGGATCGCCTGGCGCGACTCTTCTCCGTGAACAATCTGCTTTGCCATAACTAAATTCTCCTATCGAGGTTTCGTTTTGCAGGACTGGCCTGCTGAATTTTCTAGAAGTGGATAGTGGTTAGGGTCCGTGGTTCGTTCTAGCCACTGGTCACTACTGGCCACTTACTTCCGCGAGCCAGCCAGTTTTCCTGCTGGTGCGCCGGTGATGATGCCCAGGACTTCCTCTTCACGCATGATGATGAAATCTTCACCATCCAGCTTGATTTCGGTGCCGGAGTATTTGCCGAACAGGATGCGGTCGCCTTCTTTTACATCGAGTGGGCGAACTTTGCCTTCTTCGCTGATTTTGCCTTTGCCGGCGGATACGACTTCGCCCTCTTGTGGTTTTTCTTTAGCGGTATCGGGCAGGATGATGCCGCCACGGGTGGTCTCGGCTTCCTCTACGCGGCGGACGAGGATCCGGTCGTGCAGGGGAGTAAACTTCGTAGCCATACTTGCGACTCCTTCTTTTAAGTGTTGATTTTGCTGCTGGAAAAATTTTGTTAGCACTTGGTGCCAACGAGTGCTAATTGTAGAAAGATGGTTGCGGAATGTCAAGTGTAACATAGATTGAAATACAGTTAATGTATTTGTTATCATAAAGTTGCATTGATTTTGCGATTTGAGCGTCGATCCGCAAAACAGATTCTGAAATCTTGCTTCTAACTCTAGGTGACACACGGCCAAGTTCTGCTTAAAATTGCCCGCATGAAGATGAAGTACGCACTCGCCGCCTGTCTGCTGATCTTGATCGGAACTGCGTTTGCCCAAGACGACGACGACTACTCTAAGCTGAATTTTGTTGTGGTTAAGGATTACAACGGCAAGCCCATACGCAATGCCAGCGTGGTGCTTCATCCCGTGGGCAAGAATGGCAAACAGGAAAGAGGGGGCATTCAGCTCAAATGCGATGCCGAGGGTAAGGCCAACTATGACGGCGTTCCTTACGGCAAGCTGCGGGTGCAGGTTTTGATGCCCGGGTTCCAGACCTTTGGGGATGACTATGTGGTGGATAAGCCAGAGATGGAAATCGTGATCAAGCTGAAGCGGCCGGTTGAGCAGTATTCGATTTATTCAGACAAGAACAACGATGTAAAGGGTGAGTCTTCTCCTAGCGAAACCAAAAAAGAAGAAACCAAACCCAGCAAGGACAAGCCTCAGTAAGCCTTTATGGATTATCTGCTCAAAACCGAACCCTCGGAGTACTCTTTTGCCGATCTGCAACGTGACAAGAGCACGGTGTGGGATGGAGTTTCCAATCCGGTTGCGTTGAAAAATCTCCGCAACATGAAGTCCGGTGAGCGATTGATTATTTACGAAACCGGCGACCACAAAAGCGCAGTAGGTTCGGCTACGGTTGTTTCCGTGGATTCTTCAGATGCGAAAAATCCCAGGGTGACAATTAAAGCCGGCAAGGCGCTCCCGAAGCCTGTGACTTTAGCTGAGATCAAGGCCCACAAGGCATTTGCGGAATCGCCGCTGGTTCGGCAGGGAAGACTTAGTGTGGTTCCGCTGAATGAAGTGCAGCACCGTTTTCTTACTGGTGAATAAGGCTTCTCGCTCGCTCCCGAAAATATCTTCACACCCACCCTTTGCGCCTAATCCCCTATCCAAAAGTCGAGCAATTTGATTTCATAATCTGATGAGAGAGAACCAAAAATCTTTAGGAAACTTTTGAGACTCTTAGGTGTCGTCTCATTGGCCGCTGCTTGGATAAGAACTCTACTGTTAATGTTGCGCCGCTAGAAGTTGTTCCTTGCAGGGAATGTAGTGGCAGCTCTATATGGCTCGGATGATCTTTTTCTCGTTTCGCCAGGGGATAACAAACCAAACAACCAGTCAAGCCTGATAGCAACATCCCTGAGGATAAAGCGCAATCATTGATAGAGATAGGGCACCGCTGGAAGCTTGTGCCCTCCCCTTTGTGTTATGGATCGTAGACGGCGCTGCCGAAGCCGGCTTTTCTGGCGCGCTCCTGCAGATCAGCAAATTTCTGCTTCATCTGTTCTAACCGCTTCTCCATGCGGTCTGCTTCCTGGCGTTTGGCCAACTGATGTTGGTTGTAGTGCGCTCCGTTCACATAACGGTTCGCTTCGACGAACTTGCTTGAGGCACGGAGTTTGTCGAGTTGCGCCTGATAGTCCTTGATTTCTTGCTTGATCGCCAGGCACTTCGCCTTGAGTTCTTCTCCATTGCTTTCAGTGTTGATGGGTGTGTCTAAATTATCGGACGAGGTTTTGGCTGTGGTATGTTTTGTCCCCTCGGAGGCTTCCGTGTGGGCTGGAATGTCGTCGTCGGTAATGACTTTGTGAAGTGTAACTGTGGGCTTGTCGTTTTGTTTTTGACGTTGCTCGCGGGCGAGGTCCCCTAGCGATTGTCCCAAAACGGAAGCACCTAAGAGGACTATCTCTACAAACAAGGCCACGAATTTGCGTATTGCCATGACCACTCCTGATTTGCAGGATGAGCGGATAAATTGATCGTAGTTCCGTGAAAATGAAGTTTGGAGATTACCGAAGTGCTGAGCTCGACTAGAATGATCCTCCCTGGCGGAGGGTAAATGCGCATTTATCGATTGCATCTTCCTGCGGTTTTTGTTTTTCTGTCACTCTTTGGGTACGCACAGCGACCCGCACTTTCTCCTGCCACTCAGCAATACGTAAGGGTGGATGCCCCCAAAGTCATCCTGGAGCATGTGAGAGTGATCGATGGGACGGGAAAGCCTGCTGTCGATGATCAGAATGTTGTGATTGAGGGCGGGAAGATTACCGCCATCAGTGCTGGTAGCGACATTGCAACTGTTGCCGGCGCGACTGTGCTCCATCTTCGCGGATATTCGGTGATGCCGGGAATTGTGGGGATGCACAATCATCTGTTCTATATCGCGGAACCGAATTTTAGGGCGGATTGGAGCGCAGAGCCTCCGATACTTGTGCCGCAGATGACTTTTTCTGCTCCGCGGCTTTACCTGGCTGCGGGAGTTACGACCATGCGCACTACCGGCAGTGTGGAAACTTACGCAGATTTGAATTTGAAGCGCGAAATTGACGCAGGAAGATTGCCGGGGCCGCATCTGGATGTTAGCGGGCCTTATCTCGAAGGGCCGGGCAGTTTTGCTTTGCAGATGCATGAGTTGAGTTCCGCAGATGAGGCACGGCAGATCGTGGATTACTGGGCCGACCGCGGAGTTACTTCTTTTAAGGCCTATATGAACATCACGCGGGCAGAGTTGAAAGCTGCCATTGATGAGGCGCACAAACGCGGGATCAAAGTTACAGGACATTTGTGTTCAGTGACTTATGCGGAAGCCGCCGAAATGGGGATCGACAATCTGGAGCATGGATTTTTTGTGAATACGCAGCTTGATCCCGAAAAGAAGCCAGATAGGTGCAGTGACAGTCAGGGGGACTACACGCTGGCACACATGGATCCGGCTGGAGCTGACGGTCAGGCGCTGATCCGATTGCTGGTGAACAATCATGTGGCAATTACATCGACGTTGCCGGTTTTTGAGGGAGATATACCGGGGCGTCCGCCGCTGCGGCAGGCAGTGTTAGACGCTATGTCGCCGGGGGCCCGAGAGGCTTATTTGTATCGGCGAAACCGTCCGGCCAATAAGAAGTCAACGCGTGATGGCGAGATGCTTTACAAACGTGACTTGGCGATGGAACGTGCGTTTGTGGCGGCTGGTGGGTTGTTGCTGGCGGGGCCTGATCCTACTGGCGATGGCGGAGTGGTGCCGGGGTTTGCTGACCAGCGTGAGACTGAGCTGCTTGTTGAGGCCGGATTTTCTCCGGTGGAGGCAATCAAAATTTCTACGTTGAATGGAGCCACTTATTTGGGACGGCAGGATTCGATCGGGTCGATTGCGGTAGGCAAGAATGCGGATTTGGTGGTGATCAATGGGAACCCTGCGGCGAAGATTGAAGATGTGGAGAAGGTGGAGATTGTTTTCAAAGACGGAGTTGGGTATGACTCTGCGAAATTAATTGAGTCGGTTAAGGGGAGGTATGGGGAGTACTAATCTGCTGGTGTCGGCCTCACTGGCAAGCACTCCCTAATTATTCTTTCCGATGAGCCGTCGCTGTCTGTCGTAATCATCCGAGTACGGCGGTTCGCGCGACCGACCGCGGTGGCACGAAGTGGCGGCGAAGTGGTCGCCCGTCTTTAGCTCGCTTTTGCGTCTGCGTCGTGCTTCCGGAAGGCGGCTTCCCCAGCGTCGGACACCTGTACCCACTTCGGGTCAGGCATTGCGTCGGCATCGTAGTTGTCGTGCCAGTTCCACCACTTGTATGGTGCGGTTTGCGGGTAACCCTCTGGCGAGTCTTCCCAAATCTCTTGACGGCCGAGCGCAGTCATATCGAGGTAGCTCCAGATGGTCCCCATCGCCTCGTCGCCGCGGCCGTTGATGAAGTATGTGCGGAACACTTTGTCGCCGTCGCGGATGAATGCGTTGTGGCCGTGCCACTCGTCCACGCCGAAGTCTTTGTCGAAGCCGACGGTGATGGTGTACCAGGGCATCTCCCAACCCATCCGCGCTTTCAGTCGCGCGATGTCCGCCTGCGGCGCGCGAGAGGCGTAGGCGAGGGTGGTGTCACGGGCGTTCAGATGGGCAAGATGCGAAACCTGATCGGCCCCTAGGGAGCAGCCGCGGCAGGCGTGCTCGGGCCAGCCGAACACCCCGGGCTCGAAAAAAGCACGATAGACGATCAACTGCCTGCGTCCCTCGAACAGGTCGAGCAACCTAGCTTTACCCCTGGGCCCGTCGAACTCGTACTTCTTCTCCACCGCCGTCCACGGCATCCGTCGACGTTCGGCGGCCAGCGCATCACGGGAGCGAGTGAAGGCCTTCTCCTTCACGAGCATCTGCTGCTGCGCAGCCGTCCACTCCTGCTCCGACACGATCGGAGGTGTCTTCATCGCGATATGCCCTTTCGCGTGTTGCTTGTCTCTCTCTTTGTTTGTTGCCATATCATTCCTCCATTGTTGTCTGAAACCGACCGAGAGCCGTAGCTCTGAAAAAGTTTCTGAACCTGCCGATGCACACCGCAGAATTCCGCCCGCTTTGCTCTCCCACCATCACCCATCTGGCGGCTATGTGCGCGATCGCTTATTTGTATGATTTTTTATTGCGCGAAAAAATACTCACTTTGCTTTAGGTTTCCTTATCTTCGCGATCACCGCAGTCAGACCTCCTGCCGATACGACTCCCGCAATCGCCAATGCTGCTGTGGATACACACGCTGGACACATGACTATTTTTTCCTTTCTGCTGCATGCTTGACGCGGTCCCCGATACTGGACCACCCGTGCGACATCTTCTCGCGCATTTCGTCGGGAATGAAGCCTAGAGCCGTGTGACGAAATGTGATGAGGGTGCCATCTGCGACCTTGGTCAGCCGGTATTGCACGTTATTGGCTACTGGAAATGACATAAATAGCGGGCCGCACAGTTCCAGCAGTTCTGGACGTTTGATCGCCTGGACTGTCGCCCAGTAGTGACCGTTGTTGCCGCCAAGATCACGGAACCACCGTCCACCCGGCCACGCCTCGATCTGCATGGGCATCTGGCCCTGCGAATTTTCGTTTTCCGGGCCTAATTGCTCGATCAGAGCGTCGAACGTGTTCTCGAGTGACGCCTTCACGTGGATCTCTTTTGTGAGGTTTAGTGTCAGCTTGTCTAGTCCCGGTGCGATTGATGTTGCACTCATAGTTTTTCTCCTTGATTTGTTTTTTCTTTTGCTTCAGCACGTTCTTTCACGCGCAGTAGCTGGTGAGTCCAATACTTCTCGAAGGTTTTGGCGAAGTCGTACAGCGGACGTATTCCGTCGGCGTTGGCGCGATACATGCGGTGCCTGCCGACGCGCCGCACACGGACCAAACCAACTTCTCGTAGCACGCCCAGGTGCTTGGAGATCGATGGTTGGTCTGTGGTTAACGCCACGACAATCTCGCCAACCGGCTTTTCGGAGTCTGCCAGGAATGAAAGGATCTCCCGGCGGCGCGGTTCCGCTAGCGCGTTGAAAACGTCAGTAGTGGTTGCTGCCCGTGCCATGTGAATTATATATTCCCATATGGGAATATGTGTCAAGTGAAAAAATACGAGGGTCGCCCGTGGGGAACTACCCGCGAAAAGTCGAACCCACTTGAGAACTCTGAATACGGTTCGACGAAATTGTCTTAAAATATTACAATTCCCCGAATCATGCGATTCTTACTTAACATTGGGTTGATTTTGTGCCTGTCTTCGTTTCTGGTCGCTCAGGACTACCCTAAGGCGGAGATATCGAATGGCCTGATGCATGCGGAACTGATGCTTCCTGACAGTCAACATGGTTCCTACCGCGGCACGCGCTTCGATTGGTCAGGGATCATTTCCAGTTTGCAATTCGGAGGACATGAATATTTTGGACGTTGGTACGAACACCACGATCCGAAAATTCATGATGCCATCACCGGGCCGGTGGAGGAATTTCGAACCAATGATAAGGGGTTGGGTTATGACGAGGCCAAAGTTGGAGCAACATTTGTCCGCATTGGGGTGGGCACGGTTCGTAAACCGGATGAGCTGGCTTATCGTGCCTACGACACCTACGAAATTGTTGATCCGGGAAAGTGGACGATCAACCGGCATAACGACCGGATCGAGTTTACGCATCGACTGACATCAGAGGACGGATACGCGTATGTCTACCGCAAGACCATTCACCTTGTGAAAGGGAAACCCGAGTTATTGATTAAACACTCCTTGAAAAATACCGGCCAAAAGGTGATTGAGACGACTCAATATAACCATAATTTTTTTGTGATTGATCACGAAGTCGTGGGGCCGGAAATAAGCATCAAATTTGCGTTTACTCCCGTGCCCACGCGCGGATTCAATGATCGTGCCGAAGTCCGTGGCAAAGAGATCATCTTTCCCCGGGAACTGCAGGGTAAGAATGGTGTTTTTTCAGAACTGGAAGGAACAAAGAATGATGTGAAAGACTACGACTTCCGTATAGAAAATCTGAAGACACGTGCTGGTGTTCACATCACCAGCGACCAACCGCTGGAGAGGGTTAATTTCTGGGCCATAAGTACGGTAGCATCCGCCGAGCCTTATATCCATTTACGAATTGACCCGGGCAAACAATCTCAGTGGACGATCCGCTACGATTTTTACACCTTGCCGCCCGCCCAAAAACAGTAAGATTCAAACTCTAATCTATTGTTTTTTGTCGGCCACGCGAACTCCACCAATCCAGACTGAGTCGATCTTACGTGTATTACGAATGTCGTCGAGAGGATTTGCTGATAGCACGACGAAATCAGCCCGCTTGCCCTTTTCGAGCGTGCCCACTTCTTTACTGATATTGAGGGCTTGGGCCGCGCCACGAGTCGCGGATACAAGCGCTTGCATCGGAGTGAGACCAGCCTTGGTTTCGTATTCCAATTCGAGGTGCTCGAAATAGCCCTGGAATCGGCCCGGGCCTCCACCGCTGTCGGTGCCCATAGCAATCACGATACCCGCATCGGAAAGGGCTTTGAGATTGCGCATAGCGATGGGCAAGTGCTCCTTGTACCACAAGGCAGCTCGATCATTCCGTGTGGCCTCCTGCCGCTTCGGGTCGTTCATTTTCGCAATCTCGACAGGATCAGCTTCCTTTAAAAAAAATGAGTCATCGAAGAAAGCAGGAGTTTCCGAATAGGTGAAAACAGCCAGTTCGCGAGTGAGGGTTGGAGAGTAAAAGACGTGGCGCTGCTTCATGAGTCCGATGAATTCAGCGTCCACTTCGCGATCGCGGACACTGTGGGCGATGTAATCTACTCCGGCTCGAACTAGGCCCTTCGCGTCGTCCAACCGAACAACATGCGCAGCAGTGCGAAAGCCATTCTTGTGGGCTTCATCAATTACCGCCTGATAAACTTCGGGGTTCATTTTCGGACGCGCACCAAGGAAATCATCAACCCGCACTTTGACGATGTCGGGCTTGCTTTGAACTAATTCGTCAACGCTTTTCCGCGCTTCTTCCGGGGTTTTTACAGCAACAGCTCCTGGAATGGCAGTTGAGTCCTCAATGAATCCCGCGACATACAAGCGTGGAGCAGTCCCTGGAGTAGCCTTGGCGCTTTGCTCCCGCAAAGCAAATTCTTTGTCCCCACCTAAACTGAGAATTGTAGTGATGCCATCGCGCAAGTAGATTCCGAACTGGGCAGGATCGTTGAGGTGGCCATGCGCACAAATCAGCCCGGGAATAATAGTCTTTCCTGTCGCATCGATCCGTTCGGCTCCGGCGGGTAGTTTGACTCGTTTTCCTACGGCCTCAATTCGCCCGTCGCGGATGAATAAGGTTGCATTTTCGATTGCCGGTCTACCGGTTCCATCAATAATGCGTACTCCCACCCAGGCGCGCACGCTGGGAGGGGCAGATTGGCCGTCCTTTCGATCAGCTGCGGAAACGGTGAGTACAGCAAATGTGGCTATGACGAGTGCAATGAGAAAAGAGTTTTTGCGAGAATTCATAGGGAGTCAAAGTATTATTATAATACTATTATATTGGTTTCTGCGACTCAAGGAGATTGAATGAAAAAACTCTCTGTATTTCTTATGTTCTTTCTTTCGACAGCCTGGCTGCATGCTGCCGACCCTGAAGGCTTTGGTTTGTGGAAAAACGCGGCGGTCAAAAATTCCGGGAAGGAACTTGCAAGCAAGCTCGACGATCAAAAATTTGCCTGGCAGCCGCTCGGCACTTACCAAAACCACTATATGGGAATTTCTCATCGCGAAGGCGACGGTAGCGCTGAGGTGCACGAAACTCAAGTGGATATCTGGGTTGTCGAAAGCGGAGAGGCCACGCTCATACTCGGCGGAACTATGGTTGGGCCGAAGACAGTTAAGCCGCACGAAATACGGGGAACCTCAATTGAAGGCGGAACTACACAGCAGCTTTTCGCTGGCGATATCGTGCACATTCCGGTCAAGGTACCCCACCAGCTGAAAATTGCGTCGGGAAAAACATTTACCTATCTGGTTGTAAAAGTGGATTCCAGATAGCTGGGCGCGTCTGACTTCCGCGCAGATTTTAGCGGCTCTAGTGAGCGGAAGTAGGTACATCGACTGGAAGCGTCGACTCTGTTTCTTTGTCCTTGCTCTCAAGAATGTGCGCATTGCGTTCCGCGGCCTGTAGATGCAAGCGCATGGCGTGACGCGCCTTCTCCGGGTTATTTTCGCGGATTGCCCGGTAAATTGCCCAGTGCTGACGCAGGCCTGCTTCGGGCACTCCCGGCATTTCGTTGGTGCGCCGGCTTACCTCGATCAAGGGCTCAGAGATTGCCTGGAGTACCATAATAGCGAGCGGATTTCTGGTTGCCGTCGCCACTGCCTTATGAAACTTGATATTCACCTTGCCGATCGCTTCATGGAAAAGTAAATCGCCTCGCGGTGAGCTGCGGTCCATTCGAAGTGCAGCTTCTTGTTCAGCTAGCACCTCTCGCATGGCTGCCCAATCCGACTCAGTGGCCTTCTCCGCGGCCAGGGCCACTAATCCCAACTCTAATACTTTACGAAACTCAATCAGTGAATCGGCCTGCTGCATGAAGGCCGAGGTGGACAGATATTCCGCGTTGATCAAGGCGCCGTGAGAAGGCTCAAGCACAACTGCCCCAATCTTGGGCCGTACCTTGATTAGCTGAAGAGATTCCAGAGACTTGATCGCTTCGCGTACGCAAGTCCTACTGACCGAAAGCTCTTCGGTCAACTGCTTTTCGGTAGGCAATCGCTCGCCGGGTTTTACCTGTCCCTTTTTGATGAGGTCAAGAATATAGGCGACGACCTGGGCGGTGATCGTTTGTTTGCGAATCAAACTAAAATCCTCCGAGCAATCTTGCAGATACGAAGTAGGCTACCTAATTGCGCTTATTATACCACCATTAATTCTTCCTGGAGCTTTGCACTTAGTAACTTAACTGGCCAGGGTTTGATGGCCAGAATTGCGTCAAGCGGTCTTCCGGTGCTGCGACCTTCTACGTTCTGAAATCCAGCGTCCTCGAGCAGGTCGCGGTACTCGCCGAGAGTGCGTTCTTTGCCTTCGGTGCAGACAAGCATATTGAGGGACTGAAGGTGAGCTGAACTGGGGCCGGTCCTGTCTTCGTAGAGTAGCTTTTCCGCCAGCAGAATGCCGCCGCCACCAGGTAAGCGATGATGAATTTTAGTCAGCAGATCTCGGATTTTCTGTTCCGGCCAGTCATGAAGAATACGGCCCAGGGCAAAAAGGTCGGCATCCGGTAGTTCATCGCGAAAAAAATCTCCGGCCATTGTCGTGACACGCTGTCCTGCGGGTGATCGGCTTGGGAGGGCACGCGTTATCTTGATCACCTGTTCCAAGTCGAACACAACGGCCTGCAAGTCAGGATAT
>Ga0068858_100000375_pt1 | contig 46749 bp, 46 predicted proteins | sample KBSSwiS12_FD_66589 | JGI IMG/M metagenome (GOLD analysis project Ga0068858, IMG submission 66589) | Switchgrass rhizosphere microbial communities from Kellogg Biological Station, Michigan, USA - KBS Switchgrass S1-2 | ecosystem: Host-associated > Plants > Roots > Rhizosphere > Soil ...
GGGAGTTAGCCTTGCAGGTGGCGACACGGCGCAATCACTTCACGGCATTCTCGCCGATGTCATGGTGTTGGGTTCGGCTCCGACAGGAAAAGTGATTTTGCGGTCAGGGGCGCGTGCGGGTGATCGGATCTATGTGAGCGGAGAACTCGGGGGATCCGCGGTGGCGCTCGATCGACTGACAAGTTCGGCAAAGCACAAAGTGAATCCTAATCATTTCCGGCAACATTTTTGGCCTCAGCCGCGCTTGGGGCTGGGTCGCGTGCTGCGCGAACGAGGACTGGCCTCGGCCATGATTGATATCAGCGATGGGCTCTCCACCGATTTAACCCACATCTGCGAAGAGAGTGGAGTCGGAGCCGAAATTCTTGCGGAAGCTATTCCCCGCGCATCGATTGGAAAGCACTTGCACGAAGCGGATTTGCAGTTTGCTCTGCACGGCGGCGAAGACTACGAATTGCTTTTCACTACGCCTGCCAATCATCAACTTCCCTCCCGTCTCGCCGGCGTCCCCATCACCGAAATTGGCTACCTCACACGCAACAAGAGAGCCATCCTCCTGAAAAACGCTGATGGTAAAAAGTCCCGACTCCAAGCAAAAGGCTGGGAGCACTTCAAAAGCCGCAAGTGACCAAAGATTAGCTGCACCTCGGATGTCTCTATTTTGTTCTTGCGAACAAGACTAAAGTTGGTTTATGTCATGCCGTAGGTTCGCCCTTGTCCCCATCTCCATTTTCTTTTTGTGCCTGATCTCCTTGGCTCAGGGCACGAAGTCCCGCGATTTCAAGATCGACAACGACTTCGTGCAGAAACAATTTGGCTCCAGTTGTAAGCTGATTGAAGGCGAACAGCCAATGATCGCCGACATGAACGGAGACGGTACTGAAGACCTTGTCTTAGCCGCGCGCTGCACTAATCCAATGACCGACCAGAGCGAGCACGAGTTCACGGTGCTCGATCCGTATTACACCTTCTACGGTTACGGCAATCCAAAAATTACCACTGGCTTTGTTGCTGACACGCCGGAAACCAAGGGCATCGTTGTGCTGGTAATCCACGGCCAGGGCGCAGAGACATGGCACAATCCCAAAGAAAAGTTTGTGCTGGTCAATCTGTCATTCAGGCAGATCAGCGTGAAGAAGATGATGCTGAAGAAGAAAAGGATCATGGCGATCTACACGCAGGAAACTGACGGCAATCAGTCCGTGGCGGCTATTTTTTGGGATGGAAAGAAATATCGATATGAGCCGATGGGATCGAGCTTGACGGAGTAAGACTCTCTCCTAGAGTCTCGCGGCGAAGTTCGCTTCGCTCCTTTGCGAAAATGCTCGCGCTGCTTTATTCGAAGTGAATGATATCGACCACCACATGCGTGGTGCGATTCACCAACACAATGTGTCCCCCAATTACTGTGTGCTCACAGTTTGGCGGCGGTGGAGGAAGCTCATGGACGAGCTCCGGCGGACAGGGGCGCATTTTCTTTTGCAGACCCGGCGGTAAAGTTCCCCGTACCGCTAGCTGCTTCTCGAGCCCCGGAGGCAAGCGATCTTTCTTGGCCAACCCCGGCGGTAATCCATTTTCGTGTTCGTGATACCAGTGCCAGGCAGTGTCGCGATCATGCTTTGTGTAGGCGTAGCTGCCGTCGTCGTCGTGCTTGTTATGACCGTGTCCATGGCCTTTTCCCTGTCCCACTGCAGGCATGCATAACCCTGGCAACAACACAATCCCGAGCCAGAACTTGCTGTGATGGTTCATGAGCGGTCTCCCTGTCCGATGTGACCATATCCCGAACCCTCGGGTTTCGCAAGATTACGATTAGTACAGAATCTTTCGTGCTTGTCTGTCAGGGTCCGAGTCGGTCCTCCTGGACAATGTGTACACGTTCGTGCGCTCAATCTTGTCGCCTGTCTTCATGGTGGTGAGCGGCCCATAGGTCTCGAGTTCCACATATCGGTCTGGATCAGCGTTGGTGTAAATCACCGCGCTGCTGCCCTCCGCGTACTCCGCTCCCTCGACGTGCGGCGAATCGATACGCAGAGCATATTTCTCATTCATCCAAAGCAGCGAACTACCATCGTTCCCAATCTGGCTGCTTTTTTGATGAGAACGGGTCAGCGAAAATAGCCCGTCCTTAAATTTGGCGTCTTGCGGTTTTTCGAAATTCAACAGCGCATAGCCATCGGGGTACTTCGACTGCGGCGGCACTTTAATAAACGCTCGTTGTGGATCGCGGAGCTGAGTGATTACGGCGACTCCCACTTTCACTGGATCGCCGCTGACTTTTTCGTAGGTCGTTGTAATGGTCAGAATCGGCTGTTGCGGATCGAGTTTGATGTGGCGGTGAACGCGAATGCCGTAGTTCGGCTCGACCGGCGATACCAACTCGACCACACCGCCTTTGTTGTGCGCTTCCAGAGGTGTCGAGTCAAACGTGGCGGGAGGAGGCCAGCCGCGGCCGATCATTTTCTGCCAGTCCGCTTGCGGAGAGGGCCAGGACTTATCTCCTCCGAAGTTGATCCATTCTTTGGCAGTGGGGTCGGCTGGTTTTCCATGTAGCTTATCGTTCTCCCAAACGATGTCTTCCTCTCCGACGAAGTGGAACTGCATCACGCGCCCGATGGCCGGCACAATCACTACTTCAGCTTTTCCGTTGTTCAGCAGCAGCGAATCGGCCCAGCCGTGATAGGTGATTGAGGAAATGCCTTCGCGCTGGCCGGTTTGATCCGCAGCGGCACTGGGCGAACTGACTGCAAACAATAGAACTAAGACCCATGCCAGTGGGGCAAGGAAGATTATTTTCTTGTGCATGACGGCTGAATTATAGCTTTCGGCTGTTTGGCATGGCGGGATTAAATCAGTTGTCAATTCCCGGCTCTCAGCTCTCAGTCTGGTCTGGGATTTCGCCTTCGGTTTCGGCAACGACGGAGAGTCCCAGTTGCAGGCGCGGCCAAACATCGATCACGCTGGGAAATTTTCTTTTTGGAAAATGTTCACTCGAAGCAATCGCGGTGTGGTCAAGATACAGCGGCGATGTCGAGCCGTGGAAGTTTCCTGACGTCTTTCATCGGGGGAGGAATGTCCTTCTTTGGGACTCGATTTCGCCGCTGCCCAGCCACGGGGTGGGAACCCAAAATAAGAGTCCCGAGGTATTGTTGAAGTGGTTCCTCTCAGCCAGTAGTTCGCTTTAGACCCTTGCTGACCTTTTTTGCTGTATCCCTTGCGGGACGCTGCAACCGATCTTTGCTCGGGCTCCGGGCTAGCCGCCAACTGGATAAACTAGTTCAACGCCTCGGGACTCTATCTTGCCTTCGACTTGTGCTCCTGTTCGCCTCAACCAGCGCCTCGCTACAGACCCTTACCGGCCTTCTCTCTATTTTTCACCTTGCGGTGTCGTGAGTGACCTAGCTTGGGTCCCGGACTCAGCACCAACCGGGAAAACTTCAGAACGTGTCAAAGAACGAGTGTGTTTTTACGCTCTTTAAATTTAGAGTCAACAAAAAATGCGAGAGTGTATCTGCTTGAATTTCAATGGAGTGCAGGCGGCGCACAGGCGTATGACAGGAATTTGTGCAATGTGGGATTTGGATATTGCACAAATCACATGATTTGGTGCCATTTTACGGGATAAAAAGAATACGCACATTCATGGGTGGCCGGAATTTGTGATTCGTACGGTTGTGAAAATTTAGTGAAAAGCTTGCTGCATGAGGCTTTGATAGGGATTAAGGGGGGCGAAGGATACAATGCAGCCCATGAAAACTCTATTGATCGCTTTTCTACTTTGCCTGACTGCTCCCAGCGTGTTTGCACAAGGCGCTCCACCACAGGGCGCAGCGGATCAGCCTTATGTGATGGAGTATTACTACAAAGTTCAATGGGGGCATCAGCAGGAATTTCTTCAGCTTTTCCTGAAGAACCACTATCCCTTGCTAATGGATGCAGTGAAGACGGGACGCATGGTTTCAGTAAAGATTGAAACCCCGGCCAACCATATGACCGAGGACGCACGCTGGGACTATCGTGTGACCATCAAATTCAAAAACTCCACTGTGGCCACGACGGCCGATACTGATGAGCAAATTGCCATCAAGCGGCTTTGGCCCGACCAGGATACTTACAAGCGCGAGGAACAGCGGCGGTTCGAGATTCTTCTGGCGCACTGGGACCTGCCACTGACCGACATTACGCCTAAGCCGTAGCCCTTGGTTAGTCACTCGGCAGATCACGCCGGAGTCACTACAATCGCGCTGAGGAGGACAACTCCATGGCAATTTTTAATGACGGGCGCAAGGTAATCGATGTGAACCCCAGTCCGGTGCTGAAATTTGTAGGGCTCGCGGTGGGGGCATTTATTGTGGTGATTCTATTGTTCGCTTCCGTCGCGCGAGTGGAATCAGGTCACGTCGGCGTTTTGACATTATTCGGTCGGGTCACGGGCGAAGTTTTGCCCGAGGGCATTCACCTGATAAACCCCTTCAAAACAAATAACGAGATGTCGATCAGGACTCAGGAGATCAAAGAATCGGCCAGTGTACCCTCGAGTGAAGGTCTGGTAATGAACCTGGATACTTCCCTGATCTTTCATGTCGATCCGGAAAAAGCTTCTGACGTATTTCAGAAAATTGGGCCTGACTACGCGAACGTTTTGATCGAACCCAACTTGAGAGCAGCCATCCGTGAAGCCACCGCTTCACACTCTGCCAACGCCTTATATACGGGTGAACGGGAATCCGTGGCCCGGCAGATTCATGACCAGTTAGTCAACCTGCTCAGCCCGCGTGGATTTTTAGTCGAGAGCATCTTGTTGCGTGATATCCAGCTTCCTGCAACTTTGAAGACCTCCATCGAAGCCAAGCAACAGGCCGAACAGGAGGCTTTGGCCATGAACTTCCGTCTGCAAAAAGAAACGCAGGAAGCACAGCGCAAGCGGATTGAGGCGCAGGGCATCCGCGATTTCCAGCAGATCGTGGCGCAGGGAATTAGTCCACAGCTTTTAGAGTGGAAAGGGATTGAAGCCACAGAAAACTTGGCGAAGAGCCCGAATTCCAAGGTTGTGGTGATCGGAAACAATAAGAACGGACTACCGCTAATCTTGGGTCAGTAACAGGAGGACGTGGGTTTCACGGAAAAAACCCACCTTACTTCCTTGTCGCTTTCGCCAGCGGCGATACCTTCTCCCGGATCTCATCCGCAATCTCGGTACCTCGTTCGATCAAATCTTCCGCAGCCTCGCGAGCATCTTCAGTCCAGTCGTCAACGGTTTCCTTGGCGTCTTGGTATTTGCGGCGGATGTCTTTGCGCAGTTGCCTGCCGGTTGTGGGGGCCAGTAGCAGGGCGGTGAGAGCGCCTACTCCCAGTCCAATGAATAGGAAGGTGATGGCAGTGCCTACCTGGCTCCCCTGTTCGGAAGATTCGTAATTGCCAATGCGCATGTGAGTCCTTTCCTTCGCTGTCGAGTGGCAGGCCCTATTCTATCTGTCTCTTTACCCAGATTTGCAAAATTTCCGTTCGTTTTCAGGTCCCCTGCCCGCCGTTTCCCAAATCAGTCAAATCCGCTAAAATAAGGACCTTGGTCCTCGTGCCTGGCGGAAATTGTGGCCCTAGCCTGCTCTCCCGTCCGGCCCAATAGCAATCATTTCAAGGAGATTTATTTCGCATGTCCATCCCTGCCACCCAGATGCGCCCCGGCATGATCATCAAGCACAACAATGATCTGCATTCGGTTTTCAGCGTAGAGCACCGTACACCCGGCAACCTGCGCGCTTTTATCCAGGCCAAACTGCGCAACCTGCGCACCGGAGCCATGTTCGAGCACCGCTTCCGCTCGCCTGACCCGATTGAGAAGATCAACGTGGATGAAGTGGAGATGGAATTTCTCTATAACGACGGCGACAACTACTACTTTATGGACACTTCAAACTACGAACAGACGCATCTGACCCGGGACATTCTGGGCGATGCCGTGGACTACCTGACCGCAAATTTGCAGATCAAGGTTGAATTTTTTGATGGCAAAGCTGTGGGGATTGAACTGCCCCAGACCGTGATCCTGACTGTGCTCGAGACGGAGCCGGGAATTAAGAGCGCCACGGCTTCTAGCGTATCCAAGCCAGCCAAGACTGAGACTGGGTTGGTGGTGCAGGTTCCGCCGTTCATTAACGAGGGCGAGAAAATTAAGGTGGACACTGCCGAAGGCGTGTATTTGTCGCGGGCCTAAGTTGACTTTCCATCTGTCATTCCGACGCGTAGCCATGTGCATCGTCGGAATGGCAAAGTTGTTTGATAGACGTTTGAATCACCTCATGCGAACTTTTGCCGTTGCACTTATTCTATTCATCATCACCCCATCGCTACCTGCCCAGCAATCCTCTAAAAACACCTTGGCCACCGGCACGATTGCTAACAGCGTATATCGCAATCCTGATCTGGGCTTCACTTACAAAATCATTTTAGGCTGGGTGGATCGTACGGATCAGAATCGGCCGGAAACAGACAGCCCTTCCAGTGGACAAGTTTTGCTTTTGATCTTCGAGCATCCGCCGGAGGTTAAAGGCGAAACCATCAATCCAGCAGTAGTCATCGCGGCCGAGAATCTTTCGTCTTTTCCCGGAGTCAAAACTGCGGCAGATTACTTCGAGCCGTTGACCGGAGCCGCCACTGCTCAGGGATTCAAGGTAGTGAACCAACCTTACCAAGCGAATATAGGCGCCAAATCTCTGGTTCGCAGCGACTTCAGCAAAGAGATGGGCAAAGCTAGCATGTATCAAAGCTCGCTAGTGATGCTGAGCAAAGGCTATGCCGTTTCCTTTACTTTCATCGGCGCCAGCGAAGACGAGGTTGAACAACTCATCAGCCGTTTAAGCTTCAATTGGCCGCCTGTCAAACATTAGACCTCATAGTAAAACTGCGCTGCTGCTGGTCGATGGTGACGACGATGGTTTTTGTCGGATCAAATCCTCCACATCCCCGATCTTGTCTCCCAGCAAATTGATCTTTCGAGCTAATCCCTGAATGTCCGCTGCTGCGCGCCGGTTCACTTCAAAATCCAATTCGCTGCGCAGCCGGTCTTTGGTGTCTTGGCGGTTCTGGCTCATCATGATGACTGGAGCTTGAATTGCGGCGAGCATCGACAAAAACAAATTCAGTAAGATAAATGGATATGGATCCCACGACTTTTGTTTCATGAGCAAACTGAGCCCCGCATAGCTGAGCAGAGCGACGAGGAAGGTGATGATGAACGTCCACGACCCGCCGAAGCCGGCAACAGAATCAGCAATACGTTCGCCGAAACTAGCCTCATCTTCAATCATCTCGTTGGGGTTGCGATTGGCGCGCACACGTACCAAATGCTGCGCGGCGTGAAACTGGCGCCCGAGTACCGTGAGCATATCCATACCGGCCATCGGCTTGCGTTGCAGCAAAATCGAAATATCGTGCCGGTCTACTTCAATGCAAGTGGTTTCAACCAGGGCGGAGGCGTCGGTCTGATGTGGAGTTTGCTCCAGCATCGAGGCAAATCCGAAAAACTCACCGACCGACGGCTCATCCACGATGACTTCCTGGCCATCCTCGTCCACCGTCGAGACCCGGACTGCCCCTTCGACCATGACATAGGCCTTGTCGCCTGCGTCCCCGCGTTTGTAAATGCGTTGCCTGGGGGAAAAGGTTTTGAGTTCAACTTGCCCCGCCAATACAGCAGCTTCTTCGTCGTCTAACAGTGCAAACAAAGGAACTTGTCTCAGGATGGTGGGTTCGCAAGCCATGGTTAATCTCCTTCAGCATAGGTTGGTGGCCAAGCATTCTACCCAATCACAGTTTCTATGCGATTACAATCGGTGACATCTCGGGCGGCGAGCTGACAGAGGCCGGGGTTATGGTTCCCAAAATGGCCCAAAAAACAGCCAAAAACGCCGTTAACCTAGCCGATTCCGCCTGCTCAAAGGCGCCATTTTCATGCTATAATTCTTTATATCTTCTGGTTCCGTAAGTGTTAGTAATTTCAGTCATTTAAAGTCACTTCGGGGCATCGGTTTGGCACACCAGCCAGGGCTCAAAATATCGGCAATTCTCATGGAGCAGAATGGCCACAAAAGAGATCGCACCCATCGCAGAAAACACGACAAAAAACGGCAAGCTGACCGCGATTAACGGAGGCAACGGCGACTACACCGCCGACTCCATTAAAGTCCTCGGCGGCATGGAGGCGGTGCGTAAACGTCCCGCCATGTATATCGGCTCGACCGGCGAGATGGGATTGCACCATCTCGTGTATGAAGTCGTCGACAACTCGGTTGACGAAGCGCTCGCCGGACACGCCGACAAAATCGAAGTGACGATCCACATCGATAACTCCATCACGGTGGTCGACAATGGACGCGGAATTCCTGTTGATCCGATGGACATCGACGGCGAAAAAGTTCCGGCAGCGCAGGTCGTGCTGACGAAATTGCATGCTGGTGGAAAATTTGATTCGTCTTCCTACAAAGTTTCCGGAGGGTTGCACGGCGTAGGCGTCTCCTGCGTGAATGCGCTCAGTGAAGAACTGAATCTGGAAATCTGGCGCGATGGATTCACCTGGGAACAGACATACTCGAAGGGCGAACCGACCAGCAAGCTGAAGAAGACCGGGGCAGTGAAAGCCAAGACCGGAACCAAGGTCCACTTCCTGCCCGACAGGAGCATTTTTACCGCAACCGAATACAGCTATGACACCTTGGCGCAGCGCCTGCGCGAGCTGGCATTCCTAAACAAAGGTTTGCTGATTACGCTCACCGACGAACGCGCCACAGACGCCAAAACTGGCGAACCGAAGTCCGCCGAGTTCAAATATACCGGCGGAATTGCCGAGTTCATCAAGCATCTGAACCGCGGCAAGCAAGTACTCCACGACAAGCCGATCTACATGGAAGCCGAGCGCAGCAATGTGGTCATGGAGATTGGCCTGCAATACAACGATGGATACTCCGAGACTGTATTCAGCTTCGCCAACAACATCAACACGGTGGATGGCGGCACGCACCTTTCTGGCTTCCGCATGGCGTTGACCCGCACGATTAACTATGCAGGCAAGCAGATGGGTTTGTTCAAAGATGAAAAGGAAGGGCTAACCGGTGATGACGTCCGCGAAGGACTGGTTGCGGTCGTCAGCGTAAAGCTGCCACAGCCGCAATTTGAAGGGCAGACCAAAGGTAAACTGAATTCTGACATCGCTGGCGTGGTTCAGGCATTCGTCAACGAGCGCCTGGGCGCGTATCTGGAGCAGAATCCAACCGCAGCTCGCAAGATCATCAACAAGGCCATTGAAGCTGCGCGCGCACGTGAAGCGGCGCGTAAAGCCCGCGATTTAACCCGCCGCAAGGGAGCACTCGACGGCGGAGGTCTGCCGGGGAAGCTGGCTGATTGCTCGGAGAAACAGCCCGAGCGTTGCGAACTATTCCTGGTGGAGGGAGAATCCGCAGGCGGAACCGCGAAGCAGGGACGCGATCGCCGTTTCCAGGCGATCCTGCCACTCAAAGGAAAAATTCTCAACGTCGAAAAGGCCCGCTACGACAAGATGCTGGGCCACGAAGAAATTCGCGCCATGATTACGGCGCTTGGCACTGGAATCGGCAAAGAAGATTTTGATACGGCGAAGCTGCGTTACGGCAAGATCATCCTCATGACCGACGCCGACGTCGACGGTTCGCACATCCGCACTCTGCTGCTGACATTTTTCTTCCGTCACATGCAGGAGCTGATTAAGCGGAACAACGTCTACATCGCCCAGCCGCCGCTTTATCAGATCAAGAAGGGCAAGTCGCAACAGTACATCAAAGACGACCGCGAATTCGTGAAGGTGATGGTGAAGCGCGCTTCCGAGGGACTGATCGTCCGCTACGGTGAAGGTGCAGCCAAAATCGAAGGTGCGGCATTGGCTAAGTTCATCACCATCCTTAACGAGTATCTAGGTTTCTTCGACAAAGTGCAGAAGCGCACGCGCGATGAGAAAGTTGCCGAACTTCTCCCGAAGATCGATCTTTCCAAGCGCGCAGATTTCGAGGGCGACAAGAAAACTCCCTCCAAGAAAATCGAGAAGCTGGAAAAAGAGCTGAAGAAGATCCAGAAAGACCGGCAATTCAAGGAAGTCGAGAGCCGTTTCGATGAAGAGCACAACCTGTGGGAAGTGCGCTATGTCAATTCGCAGGGCGCTGAACACCTGATCAACTGGGAGTTGGCGTCCACGCCGGAATTCCGCCAGCTGATCACGAAGTTCAAGCAGATTGAGGCAAACCTCGAGCCGCCGTTCGTGGTTGAAACCATAGCCAAAAGTGCCTCTTCAAACGGCAATGAAGCAGAAGAAGCAGGCGAGGACGGCGAAACTAAGAAAGCTGCCAAGCCGGTAGCAAAAAAGAAGACTGAAGTTGAAGTCGTCGAGAAAGCTACTGCTCGCGAGCTGTTCGACTACGTGATCGCGCAGGGCAAAAAGGACTTCACCGTTCAGCGCTACAAAGGGCTAGGCGAAATGACGGCTCCGCAGCTTTGGGAAACCACCATGGACCCCGAGCGCCGGACGCTCCTCTCTGTGAGACTTGAGGACATTGCCGAGTCTGAGACCATCTTCACCACTCTTATGGGCGAGGATGTCGAGGCACGCCGCAAGTTCATCGAGGAAAATGCGCTGGATGTAAAGAATCTGGATATTTAGGTTTCGTAGTGGCGGCCACCTCGGCTGCCACCACTTTTCAACGCTTGAAGCAATTTTCAATCGCATCCCGCCACTCCGCGGCTGATTCGCTGTCCTTTTTGCCCATTTCGCGAATATGGTCATTGAATCGGGCTTTGAGCGCAGTTCTTTCATAGAGAACTTTAACCCCTGTCATTGCCGGATCATCGTGTTGTAAGTGGACATCAATCAATACCGCCTGTATATCAGGAACCACGTAGACGTACTGCACATGACCTGACTGCAGATCAAAAGCCGTGTTCACCCACGTGGCGTGGGTGTGACCGTGGGCGACAGTGAAAACTTCGCCTTCCACATCCTGCGCAGGTTGCGGATAAATAAATTGTGGGTCCCAATTCTCGCCTCCCCAGGCACGTTCGCCGTGTGCTCCGAAGAGCGGAGCCACCTTGTCGTATGGCGCGCGCACGGTGAATTCAAATCGGTTTTCGACGTGCGCGACTGGGCCCTCGGAGTTTTGCCGCGTGCGTAGATGGATACACAGCACAACCACAGCAGCCAGAATGACCAACGGGATAAGCGCGTAATAGACCCTCATTGCCGTCTCTTTTCTTTCAACTGATGACTATCGGAGGCTTTCAGCGTGAGGCCATAGATCTTTCTGAACTGCTCAATTTCTTTCAACGTCGCCTCGGAAAATGGCGCCTTGCCTTCGAAGGCGTGCAGCACGATCCCTTCCAGCAGATCGCCGAGCGTCATGTCTTTCAGTTCGGAGACTGCCTTCAAGACTTTTAATAGCCGCTTCTCGATGCGGACGCCGGTTTGCACGCGTTCGATTTCGATCACAGGTGGATTGTTCATAAGTTGGTACAAATGTACCACGGTAACAATAAGGAGACAAGCGCGATTTTTAGGTTTGCAGTCTTGCCCGTCAGGACACTGCAAAAATTATGGACAGCAGATTTCCTCCGCGTCCCCTTCGACAAGCTCGGTCCTTAGTCAGAATGACCAATGGTGGGATTGCTGGGTGGCTGAGTTTGGGTCAGCCGATTGCTGCGGATGCGGGTTCTTCGATCTTAGCTTCGCGCAAAAACCGAGCCGCTTCTTCGGGAGGAGTGGGATTGATATAGAAGCCGGTTCCCCATTCAAATCCGGCGGTCTTAGTCAGCTTGGGCATGAATTCCAAGTGCCAGTGGTAGTAATCGTTGCTCGGGTCCTGCGCCGGAGAGCTGTGGATCACCAGGTTGTAGGGCGGATTGTCCAGAACACGATCGGCTTTGAGCAGCAGAGTCTTGATCGCCTTCGCCAGATTCTGGAACATCGGCGAGGAAGAGTTTTCAAACGCCGATTCGTGGCGTTTGGGAAGAATCCAGGTTTCGAAGGGGAAGCGCGGGGCGTAGGGAGCCAATGTAGTGAAATCGTCATTCTCGGCAACTACACGCACGCCAGATTCGCTCTCCTGACGGATCACATCGCAAAAAACGCAGCGCTCTTTGTAGATGAAGTATTGCTTCGCGCCGTCGATCTCTTCATTCACGTTGATGGGGATGATCGGCAGTGCAATAAGCTGCGAGTGAGAGTGCTCCAAAGAAGCTCCCGCCGCTTCGCCATGATTCTTGAAGATCAGAATGTATTTGAAGCGCCGGTCTTTTTTCAGATCGAGAATGCGGTCGCGGAAGGTCCATAGCACGTCTTCAATTCGCTTCGCGGGAAGTGTGGCAAGGGTTGCACTGTGGTCAGGAGTTTCGATGATGACCTCATGCGCGCCAATGCCGTTCATCTTGTCGAACATGCCCTCGGCCTGGCGGTCGAGATTGCCCTCAATGCCTAATGCGGGAAATTTGTTCGGGACCACGCGGACCGTCCATCCCGGCGTATCACGCTGCGCAGGAGCGCCACTGTTCGGACTCGGCCTGTAGGCCTGGATCTCCGGCGGAGTTTTTGCTTCGTTGCCATAGCAGAACGGGCAGAAACCGCCTTTGACCTTGACACTTTCCCGCAAAAAGTCGCTCGGGCGCTTGGCCCGGTCGGTGGAGATGATGACCCAGCGGCCTACGATGGGATCTTTTCTTAATTCAGGCAACTGCGGGAGTCCTTTCCGCGAGGAGAAAATCAGCCGGCGCGAAGTGGTATTTTACGCCATCGCCAATGCGTTCCGGAACAACTCCAAGGGGTGGCCGTGCTGTTCGTAGTGCACACTCACCTATGGAAGCGACAGGGACAGTCCGGTAATTGCGCCCCTGATCAGAAAATCAGGCTACGCTTTGGCGGGTGCTGTCGTTATCACCTTTGGGCCAGTCGTCTTACCCAACACATTCACAATCACGACTCCGCCGAGGGCGACCACGCCTCCGAGCAGCGACAGCATGCGCGGGACTTCTCCCAGCCAGAACCAGGCAATAACTAAGGCGAGCACGGGAACCAGGTAGAGAAAACTGGAGATGCGATTCACCGGTCCATGAGAAAGCGCATATGCCCAGGCAGTGAACGCAATCGCAGCAGGGAAAATTCCTAAATATACGATCGCCAGTGTCGCGCCGACCGGGGCTGTGTGTATCACGCGACCTAAACCAATTCCAAAAGGAAGCAGAAAAATTGTTCCCGCCCAGATCGAATATGTAGTCACTTCAAGGGCATTGTAGGTTTGCAGCAATTGCTTCTGCATGACAATGTAGATGGCCGAGAACAATGCCGCTGCAGCCAGCAACAACGCTGCCGCGGAAAGGTGAATGCCTCCACCCTCGCCTGCAGCAATCATGGCGACTCCAGCGAAGCTGGTGCAAACTCCTCCCCATCCCAATGCTGTCAGGCGTTCACCGAGTGCTATCGAAAGCAACGCAACCCAGATAGGAGCGGAGGCAATCAACAGACTGGATACTCCAGCGCTCACCGCTACTTCACCAGAGTTCAAGGCAAGATTGTAGAGGCTGATCCCGATCAAGCCCGTGAGTGCAAAACGCGGTACGTCGCGCCAACGTGGAAGGCGAAAATGAGCACGGCTTGCATAGATTCCCAAAACAACCGAAGCTACGGAAAAGCGAAACAATGCCAGATGGGCAGGCGAGTAGCCTTTCAACCCCACACGGATTCCAGCAAAGGCTGATGCCCAAAGCACCAAGGTGGCAGCCAGGGCTATCCAGGTGCGCATTGTCATCTGAGATTTCATAAATTCAAACTTGGAACGACCTGCAAGTTAGATGACGCGGGCTTAACAAAGATTCCGTGGCTAGCCAGCGTGTAAGACACGGACCGTCCGTGTTGTGTGGGAACCTGAGAGGAGGCGGAGCCAGCCCCCGCCTCCCCTGACGAGTTATTTTTTCTCTACGATGGAAATCGACTCTTCCAGCGCTTCGACAGCTGCTTCCGCTTCATCCTGGCTGACGACCAATCCCGGAGAGATGCGCACCGTGCTCGGGCCGCAGCCCAGGAACAGCACGCCGCGATCGAACGCCAACTCGACTACCCGATCGCGTTCTGCCGAGGCGAACTCCTTGGTCTTTTTGTCTTTCACCAGTTCGACACCGATCATCAGACCGCGTCCGCGTACATCGCCAACCAGCTGGTGCTTGCTCGGCCAGTCTGCCATGCGCTTCATCATGTAGTTGCCGACTTCGGTGGCGTTTTCCAGCAACCGCTCTTGCTCGATGACATCGAGTGTCGCCAAGGCTGCGGCGATGCAAACTGGGTTCCCACCGAAGGTGGAAGCGTGCGATCCGGGGACCCAATCCATGACATCAGCTTTGGCAATCGTCACCCCCAGAGGCATGCCTGACGCGATCCCTTTCGCCGACGTAATGATGTCGGGATACACACCAGAGTGTTCGACGGCCCAGTATTTACCGGTGCGTCCCATGCCGCTCTGCACTTCGTCGCAGACCAGCAGGATGCCGTGCCTGTCGCAGATGCGGCGCAACTCTTGCATGAACTCGGTGGGGGCTGGGACATAGCCGCCTTCTCCCTGCACCGGTTCAACAAAGATCGCCGCAACCTCCTCGGGAGGAAGAACGGTTTTGAACAAACGATCTTCAATGTGGCGCGCACAGTTGAGTGCAAAATCTGGATCGCCGTTCGAGAAGCGATACACATCGGGATACTGGATGTGCGTGACTCCCGGAGGCGGTGGGCCAAAACGACGGCGCTGTTGCGGCTTTGACGCAGTCAGCGAGAGCGAACCCATGGTGCGCCCGTGGAACGCGCCGAGAAATGCAATCACGTGCTGACGCTTTGTGTGGTAACGCGCGAGCTTCAGCGCACACTCGACGGCTTCGGTTCCCGAGTTGCCGTAATAGATCTTGTGCGGGCCGGGCATGGGCGCGATCTTCGAGAGCCGCTCCGCCAGTGTGATCATGCTCTCGTAGTAAAAGTCGGTGCCTGACATGTGAATCAAATCAGCAGCCTGCTTCTGAATCGCAGCCACAACTTTCGGATGGCAGTGGCCAGTGGAAGTCACAGCGATGCCGGCGGAGAAATCGAAAAACTCGTTACCGTCTACGTCGGTGATGACGATGCCTTTGCCGCTTTGCGCAACCAGCGGATAAGAACGGGTGTACGACGGCGAAATGTATTTTTCATCGCCTGCCAGAACGCGCTTGGCGTTCGGCCCCGGCAGGGCGGTCTTGATCTTGGGTCCTACGGCTAAGGTCTTGGTGCTGGGGCTCATAAAATCCTCCAAATACGGGTCAGTTCAAAGTGAATGATCAGCCGCGGGATGGACTACGCCCTTGGCTACACAAAGCTGGGAGGATGTAAGAGTTAATCTCCGCCAAAGAGGCTGGGACGGCGGTTCGATGGCAGCACGGCGCGGTAGCGGCGCGGGCCTACTAGGAAATGCAGCCAGCATTCCGGCAGGTGCGAGTTGCTGCTACGGCGTACGCGCATGATGTCTCTATTATAGCTTGGCCCCGACGGCAGGCGTAACCCCCGGAAGTAACCTGATAGTCAATCACATAGACATAGTGTCTCACTCGGCTCTTCGCTGGCTGACAAGACAGCCATGGATTTAGGAGTATTTCGGCCTATTCAGACTATTGCGCCGCAAGGCTCGGATAGCTGTGAATCCCGGAAGGCCCTAGGCTCGTCTGATATCTTTTAACTTCCTTTCGCCATGACCGCCGCTCAGCGTCAGCATCGTTTCGCCGTATTCTTTGCGCTGGGATTGGTCTATTTCTTCTGGGGCTCGACTTATCTTGGGATCAGTATCGCCGTAGAAAAAATTCCTCCCGCATTGATGTGTGCTACGCGTTTCATGGTTGCGGGAGTTCTCATGCTGGCTTACTGCGCCGCCACCGGACGCAGTATTCGCTTCAGCCCTCTTCAACTCGGGCAAATTGCCCTCGTGGGCATTCTGTTGCTCATGGGAGGAAATCTCACGCTGTCCTATGCCGAGCAATATGTTCCGTCCGGAATTGCGGCGTTGCTGGTGGCGTCGATCGCGCTCTGGTTTTTGGTCCTGGACGCGTTGATTCTCGGCAATCACCGGATTTCTTCTCGCGGCGCCATCGGTTTGCTTTTGGGGATAGCCGGGTTGGTGGTTCTGCTATGGCCGGATCTCACGGCCACTGGCGCACTCAACAAACGCCAGATGTGGTGGTCGCTGGCATTGATTGCCGGCTCGTTCAGTTGGGCATTGGGATCTGTGCTTTCCAAACTCTGGAAGTCCGGTGGATCTATAAGCGCTACAGGCTGGCAAGTGTTTTTCGCAGGAATCGGCAATCTGATTTACGCCTATTTCAATAAAGATCTTTCCCACGTGGTCTGGACAGGACGGGGCATCGGCGCGATTGCTTATCTTGTCGTTTTCGGATCTCTGGTCGGATACACAGCGTATATATGGGTGTTGGACAATGCGCCGGCCACTTTAGTTTCTACCTACGCCTACGTGAATCCTGTGGTGGCAGTCTCTCTGGGCTGGTTGATTCTTCATGAAAAAGTGGACGTCCATATCCTGGCCGGCAGTGCGATCGTGGTGATCTCTGTCATCCTGGTTACCTCCGCCAAAGTAGAACCCCAAACATTAGCCTCCAAGATGCCCGTGGCAGAAGCTGCGGGCGACTGAGGTATCCTAATACCTGCACGTTTCAACGCGCCGAGTCTATGGCCAATTGCCCCCGATGTGGAGACAAGCTTCCCTTCTTCTCGTTCCGCGAGAACTGCGCGTCTTGCCGCGCCGCCATGGCGCGTTTTGGCAGAGAAGAAGGAACGTACGTTAATCCTGTCCCCCGTTTAACTGACCCGAACGCAAAACTGTACGTGACCACCGGGCTGCTGGCTCTTAATGTGATCGTGTACCTGGCCATGCTTTTCGAAGGTGGGTCGATCACGGATCCATCTGGCGAAATTCTTGTGCGTTTTGGCGGGAGTTGGGGGCCATATACGCTGTTTACACAGCCTTGGCGATTGCTTACCTACAACTTTGTACATGGCGGGATTATTCACATCGGTTTCAACATGTGGTGTTTATGGGACCTCGGCGGATTGGCGGAGCGCATTTTTGACCGCTGGGTTTATTTACTGACTTATCTGTGTTGCGGTGTGGCTGGGGGCCTGGCTGCTTCTTTATTTAGTTTCGGTGGGGTCACTGTGGGGGCTTCAGGGGCAATCTTCGGAATTGCAGGAGCCTTGATTTCAGCGCTCTATCTGGGAAAGCTGCCGGTTGCACGACATGCCATACAGAGCACATTGAGGAGTCTGGTGTTTTTCGCCGGCTACAACCTGGTCTTCGGCATGATTGTTCCTCATATCTCGAACTCAGCGCACATGGGCGGATTTATCACTGGCATTGTCTTGGGAGCGGTGTTGGCACGGAGTCTGACGATTCCGTCATCGCAACGTCAAGTTTGGTCACTTGCTGCAATTGCGGGATACAGCCTTGTGCTTTTAGGCGGATTTTTCTTTGTCCGTAGTCTTTTTATTCGGTTTGCAGGATAAATCGACTTCACTCCCATCCTGGCTCATCCTGATCTTAAATGTCGATTTGCCGAAAGTTCATGGCGTGCGGTTTTGCCGCTAGGTTGGCAGACTAAGCATGACCCGGGTAAGCGCACAAGGAGATGCGCCGCAGAATTACTTTTGCCTTTCCGGTTGTGGGAATTTTTGAGCGCCTACTTCTTCTTGTTCTTGTTGATCTTTTTCTTGGCTGGAAGTTTTTCCAACAAAACGATGGCGTGCGCGATCGCCGCGTTGTCGGTTCCGATGCCTTCCGGGGTTTTAGCTTTGACACCAATACAGTCAGGAGGAATGCTCAGAAGTTTCGCCACATTGGCTCGGATTGCATTCGCATGGGGCCCGATTTTGGGGGCATTCATGATCAGGGTGGAATCGACATTGGAGATGGCGTACCCAGCCGCTGTCACGCGTTTTTGAGCCTCGTGCAGGAAAAGGGCTGAATCGGCACCTTTCCACTTGGGGTCGGATGGGGAAAACAGGGACCCAATGTCCGGTGCGGCGACTGCACCAAGCAATGCATCGGTGATGGCGTGAAGCAGCGCATCGCCATCCGAGTGCCCCCCCAAACCGTGGGTGTGAGGCAAAGTTACGCCGCCAATTTTTAGGGGAATGCCAGGCTTGAATTCGTGCGAGTCCCAACCGTAGCCGATCTTCATGCTGAGATTTTAGCCAGGGATTTACTTTTTGAGGAAAAATTCGGCGAGCTCGAGATCGGCTGGAGTTGTGATTTTAATGTTTCTCGGAGATCCCATTACGACCGCAACCGCATGTCCGCAATGCTCGATGAGTGAGGCTTCATCGGTTCCGATAAATCCGTCCGCGATGGCCTGGTCAAAAGCTTTTTTGCCGATGTCGTAACGAAATCCCTGTGGAGTCTGGGCCATCACGATTTTTTCGCGTGGCACAGTCGCTTTGATGATCGCAGCGTCAGAGGTACGCTCGACTTGTTTAATCGTGTCGACTGCGGGCATGCCGGCGATGGCGGCGCCGTGTTTCTTCACACCCTCGATTACTTCGTGAATGATTTCTGTCGTGACGAATGGCCGCACCGCATCATGAACCAGAATGACGTCTTCCGCCGTTGCTTTCACTGCGGCTAACGCGTTGGCAACGGATTGCTGACGATGTTCTCCGCCCTCCACCAGCTGAAGGTTCTTCGGCAACTTATCTTTGCCTTCCTTTTCCAGGCGCGAACGGAAAGCGCTGATCTCGTCTTTGCGCAGAGCAACGAAAATCTCAGATACTTCCGCAGAAGCTGCGAACTGGCGCAGCGTGTGAATCAGAATCGGCGTGCCGCCCAATTCAGCGAATTGCTTGGACGGAGCTTTTTTGCCTTTGCTGGATGGCGCGGCCGCCATGCGCGTTCCCAGGCCCGCCGCCGGAATGATCACTACTACCTTCATCGGGGCTGTAAGTATACGGGGACTGCGGGAACGACTTCAAATTCCGGGTAATGAGTCTAGGGTTTCGTGCTGCCCCGGCATAAAGACAATCCTGTATGCCAACTTGAGCAAATGCGGGACGAAATTACGCTTTTGCAAGTAAGGCTGCTGCTGCATGGCCGTTAAGTCCACGGAAATGAACGGGGCTACTGTGGACAACAAATTGCACTTAAAACAGCCTGAAGCCTTTCGGCATTTGCCGAATCGAGCGAGGTAATATGGTCCGCCAATGGAGTTGGTTACGCCTTCTTTCTTATTGCTTGTCCAGAGTGGTTGCGATCTCGCTGGTTATCGCCGTGGTGTTGGTGGGCGGCGCATTGGCGTTTGCTCACGGGCAGACGGTGAAAGTTCCTCGACGTAACAACATCCGCCAGAGCGGTGTAACCTATCAGCCAATTTCGGGAGTCATCACAGATTCCGATTGCGGGGCACGACATGGGAAGGATGCCAATATGTCTGCCTCTGAATGTGCTCGTTTCTGTGCACGGAACGGAGCCAAATATATTTTGGTGGACGGAGAAAAACGCTATACGCTCACAGGGAATACAGAAGACCTCTCCAAACTCGCGGGGCAACGGGTCACGGTTTCAGGCAGCCGCAACGGCGATACCATCCAGGTCAACTCCGCGTTCGCGCAATAGACTTATTCCAGCGGCCGCTCCGCCAATACCGGTGCAGGATTTTTCGGATCGCCATTGGTGACTACGCTTACCGCATTCATCGTAGCTACAGTGCGCGTATCGACCCTGCTGCCGTGCCGTTCATCCCACTTTCCAAAAATCATTTTGCCGGCCGTGGTTTGCAGCACTGAGGTCACCGATACATCGACATTCTTGCCGATCATCTTGCGCGCATTGTCCACCACAACCATGGTGCCGTCATCGAGGTAGGCCACACCCTGGTTGTACTCTTTGCCCTCTTTCAGGATGAAGACCTTCATGATTTCGCCAGGCAGCACGATCGGCTTGAGTGAATTTGCCAGTTCATTGATGTTCAGGACTTCCACACCTTGCAACTGGGCAACTTTGTTCAGGTTGAAGTCGTTGGTGATGATCTTGCCCTCGTAAACCTTGGCAAGCTCGATCAACTTCAGGTCTACTTCGCGTACACCGGGGAAATCGTCTTCGACAATTTGAATATTCAGCGCAGTGTTTTTTTGCAGGCGCTGAAGAATGTCCAAACCGCGGCGTCCGCGATTGCGTTTTAGGGAGTCTGAAGAATCCGCCACCAGCTGCAACTCGCGCAACACAAATTGCGGGATAACGATGACTCCATCCAAAAAGCCGGTTTCCGCGATGTCTGCAATGCGCCCATCGATGATGACGCTGGTGTCGAGGATCTTGTAGGTCCTCTTGCCCTGTTTCTCACCGCCAAAAATTCCGCCAAGCGCAGAGAGGTTCAGCAGCTCTCCTTTATTGGCACCCACGACTAAGCCAACATACGCCATCAACAGCATGACCATGATTTGCAAAAAGCTCTGCGTCTGGCTGGTGGGTAAGCTGCTGCGGATCACCAGGGCAAAAAGATATGCGCCCATGATTCCAAGAACACTGCCGATTGCCGCTCCGATCAAGCGGCCAAGGTTAACCCGGCGCAGCTTCCACTCGAAAAGAATGATGGCAAAACCGATGCCCGCTCCTACCGCGGCATCAAGACGTGCTTCTAGGCCAAAAGGACGGATAAGAAAACATGTAACCGAGACGACCAGAATGAATAGAATACGAACCACTACGAGATCCACTTGCTACCTCCTCGGGAGAACCGCAAACCAACTAACAACGGTTGACCCGCACGGGCTTTAGTCTTTCGAGCCAGTGACTTGCCTTAAACGGAGCCATAAAACCGACAATGAAAATGCTTCCGTCCCGCGCATTATGCGGAAAACAACGATAATTATCGGGGGAAGTATATAACGTCTGTAAAGAAACCTAGCAGTTGAAACTTAGGCTTCTGACGCACCGCCCTCACGATTTCGACTACCATCTTTTACTTTGTTTTGTTATCTTTTTCTTGCCTAACGTAAGACTAGCTCAGAATGAGGGAATCGTGAAGAAAATTTTAGTGGTGCTTGCGCTATTCGCCTGTTTCTCCTACGCCCAACGCAATACGGTGATTGTCCGCCCTAAGCCTATCGATGACGTCCTGCAAAATCCGAACACGGGAATTACTACGTTCAATCGCTTCAACGGCCAGACTACGAACCCTCCGCTGAAGTGGTCGGAGATTGGGCCGGTCGAGAAAGTTCCGCAGGCGGCGAGCAAGCCTGATTTTCCTGACACGACGATTGCTTATCTTCGCTGGTATTGGAATGCGCTCGAGCCCGAGCGTGGGAAATATCGCTGGGACATTGTTGATCTGGCATTACAGGAAGCGCGGACACATGGGCAAACGTTAGCGATCCGGCTGATGCCATATTCCAATCAGGATCCGCTGCCTTCCTGGTACGAGTCCACCGGTGCGCGGCGGGCTAACAAGCCCACTGACAAGGATGGTGCGATCTGGCAGCCGGATTTTTCTGATCCCATTTATTTGAAGTTGTGGGGAGAGTTAGTGGCGGAGGCGGGGCGGCGGTACAACGGCAATCCTTATCTCGACAGCGTGGATATTTCTTCGGTTGGATATTGGGGTGAAGGATGGAGCCCGTACATGCCTGCGTTTCAGTATCAAAAAGCATTGATTGACATTTGGTTCGACGCGTTCCCGAACACAACTTTGCTGATGAACTTTGACGAGCCGCAAGCGCTGACTTACGGGACCGGCCGCGGCGCAGGATGGCGACTAGATTGTCTGGGCGATCTTCGGGTGAAATCGGACAACCCGTATTTCGAGCCGGAGATGCTGGATGTCTATCCCCAGCAGGTGGTGCGGTCGGGCATTCACGAAGTGTGGCAGAAGCGGCCTGTGTCGCTGGAAGTTTGCGGGACCGTTTCCGAGTGGAAACGCGACCACTTCGACCTTGATTACATTTTGCAGCAGGCGCTGCGTTGGCATGTGACGTCGGTCAATTTGAAGTCGTCTCCGATTCCGGATGATTGGAAGCCGCAGTTCGATACTTTCCAGAAAAAAATTGGCTATCGCTTTTTGCTACGACGTTTGGAGTATCCCAGGAGCGTAGTCGCGGGATCGATGATGCCGATCCATATGTGGTGGCTGAATGCGGGAGTGGCACCCGCGTACACGAATTATCCGCTGGCGGTCGAGCTACGCTCAGCGAAAGATAATGCCGTGATCACTGTTCCCGTGGATGTGCGGACGTGGCTACCGGGAGACGCGGTCTATGACGGGAGCCTTTATGTAGCCGAGAGTCTCCCGGAGGGAACCTATGACTTCCGAGTCGCCATGCTCGATCCGCGAAGTGGGAAACCCGCAATACGGTTCGCGATTGAAGGACGAGATCAGGACGGCTGGTACAACGAAGGACAAATTCAGATCACTTCCCACTGACCAGTTCTTCTAATTCGATCAGTCCACGATGAACAGCTGCGCGCCGGTCGCGGTAGAACTACGGTGAGGTGGATCTCCATCCCCCACGTAATAGCTGTGGCCTGCGTGTAAGACAAATTCTTTTCCATCGGCGAGCTTTACTTCCAGCGATCCGTTCAAGCAGAAAAGCACGTGTCCTTTGGAACACCAGTGGTCCGCAGCATAGCCAGGTGAATACTCCACTATGCGAACGCGGACATCACCGAATATTTGTGTTCGCCATGTCGCGATCCCAGACTCTCCAGGATGTTCAGAGACGGCCACCTGAGACCAGTCGGTCAAGGCCATTGCTGTTGGCATCATTTTCATATCCATACAGTATAAAGTTCGCGGCGTACAATCTTTACTAGAGAAACAGCGCACATAAGCGAGGTGTCTATGCGATGGTCTCCTGGTGGTAGCAGCGACGATATTGAAGATCGGCGAGGGCAAGGCGGGGGAGGATTTCGACCCGGCGGAATTCACATTGGCTTAGGCGGAATGATTGTGCTGCTGATTCTCAGCATAATTTTCAAGCGCGATTTCTTTTCTCTTCTGAGTACGGGCGGCAGTGGGAGCGACACGACGATCTCACAGCCCGATCCAGTGCGTGACGAACGTGAAAGACCTTTGGTGGATTTCGTCACGTTTGTTTTAAACGATACACAAACTACCTGGACGCAAATCCTCTCGGCACAAAACGTTGACTATCGTCACGCCAAGCTGGTGCTTTTTCGAGACGTGATCGATTCGGCTTGCGGTATGGCGGAGTCAGCCACGGGGCCGTTTTATTGTCCGGAAGATGAGAAGGTCTACATCGACCTCGGTTTTTATGGCGAGTTACGGCAGCGTTTTGGAGCCCCCGGTGATTTTGCGCAGGCGTATGTGTTGGCGCATGAGGTTGGACATCATGTGCAAAAGATACTGGGGATGGAAGAGAAATATTTGCAGGCGCGACGGGAAAATCCCAGGGTGGCGAACGAGCTCTCTGTGCGTTTGGAGTTGCAGGCAGATTGTTTCGCGGGTGTTTGGGGCCATTCCACGCAACAGCGCAACATTTTGGAATCGGGAGATGTAGAAGAAGGATTAAAAGCTGCGTCTGCGGTTGGCGACGACCGCCTGCAGCGCATGGCCACCGGACGGGTAAATCCCGAAAGCTTTACCCATGGATCGTCCGAGCAGCGCATGCACTGGTTTACACAGGGCTATAAGACCGGGGATGTTTCTACTTGTAATACTTTTCAGTAGTGGTCCGTTGCTTGTTTACTTAGGCTTTGGCTTTTTTGGCTAGTTTTTTGTCGCTATACATTGCGGAGTCAGCACGTTCGATCAATTGTTGCAGTGTTTCTCCAGCATGCCACTGGGCCATGCCAACGGCTGCATCGATGTTCACCTTTACCTCGCCTTTACCGCCGGCGGCTTGTATCGGATATTCGCCGAACACCCACTTCTCCATGCGCTCGATCTGAGATTTCGCTGCGGCCAGGTCGCAGTCCAGTACGATGACAAATTCATCTCCACTCCAGCGGCCGACCAGATCGGTCGAGCGGATGCTGTTGCGTAGTTCCTGGGCGAACTGCTTTAACATGCTATCGCCAGCCAGGTGTCCAAAAGTGTCGTTAATCGCTTTGAAGCTATTCAGATCGAGGATGATCAGACAGAATTGTTGTTGATGAGCGATGCGCCATTCGAGGCGCTCCTCAACATTGCGGCGGTTGCTCAATCCAGTCAGTGGATCGCGCAAAGCAAGTTCTTCGACCGCTTTCAATTTGGATTCGTAGGTTGAGACTTCCGCTTGCAACTGCGCCACAGATTTTTTACTTTCCTGCGCCATCTGATCGACATAGCCTTTTAGCTCGGTGGCCCGCTGTACCAACGAAGTTCGGACCTGCGCGATGTCTTCCAAATTCGCGATGGTGCGCAGTTGGGTCGTAAGTTCCGTAAAGCGGGTGGCATATCGTTGATCTCGCTCTCCGACCGACTCGGCGGTTTTTGCCAGCACGATCAAAAGTTCTTTGACTTCGTTAGCCTTTGCCTTGAAGTAGTCAGCCGTGCGGCCACCCCATTTGCTTAATTCCTTTTCTACATTGCTCTGGATTTGTGCAACTAAGGCAGGTGTCAGATTGCCTCCGAGGGTCGCTTCCAATCCAGCCAGACTTTGCTGCATCTCCTCGCCGACGGTTGCACATCCTTGCACGCTGCTTTTCCCCATGTCTATTAAGGCGGCGCGATAGGCCATGAGCACGGCGGGAAGCAATGCGCTTACATCGGGAGGATTCTCCCTCCGCTCCTCGCCATCCATATCCAGGTATTTTTTCAGCGAGATAACCATCTATCTGCCTGGTCGCGAAGCTGGAAAATTTACTGACGGTGTGCGAAGCATCTGTCTGCTATCGGCATTTGTTGTTCTAATCTTCAATTATGGAATTTTTGAAACATGACTGGCAGTTTTCACGTATTAGCCATAGAACGCCATGTATCCGCCTGTCAGAATTGCCCTGAAAAGTGCGATCGTTTATGTTGCTTTCTCGCTGGTTGCCGGATGTGTGCTGGCGGAAATGACCTTGCATCCGGGGCGGACTCACCCCAACCAATCACGCATTACTGAACTGTACGCACGGTACAGCGCCAAGCTGGACCCAGTTTCCATTCGCGCAGCTGACGGAGTTGAGTTGCGTGCCTGGTATAGCGTGCCTGTGCATGAGAATGGACGTGCCGTGATTTTGTTGCATGGCATTGGCGACAATCGCGCCGGGGTTGCGGGATATGGAAGCGAGTTTCTCGCGCACGGATATCGCGTGCTGTTACCGGACTCGCGTGCTCATGGAGAATCTGGCGGAGAGTTGGCTACCTACGGTTGGCGCGAGAGTGACGACATTCATCGCTGGGTTTTGTGGCTATACGATCATGGCGCTACTTGTGTGAATGGATTAGGCGAGTCGATGGGAGCAGCGCTCTTGCTGGAAAGCCTTGCCGCCGAACCGAGATTTTGCGCCGTAGTCGCTGATTCTGGATTTTCCACCTTTCGAAGCGTGGCTTATGACCGCGAAGGATATTTCATCGGACTAGGCCGCTTCGGCTTGGAACGATGGTTTGGCCGCACAATCGGATTCCTGCCGGCAGAAGTGGGGCTGCATTATGCAAAGTGGCACTATGGGGTGGATCTATTTCATGCAAATCCCGTCGATGCCTTGAGAAATTCAACTACCCCAGTGTTATTGATTCACGGAGACGCGGACATCAATATTCTCCCCGATCATTCGCATGTGCTGGCGGCCGCGAATTCCAAAGCGGAGTTCTGGCTTGTGCCTGGGGCTGAACATTGTGGCGCCGCCGGAAAAGTTCCCCAGGAGTTCTGGCCGCGAGTGCTGGGATTTTTCCAGCAGCACGATGCCATATCGCGTGCACCTGGACTGGCGCTGTGAACGAAAAACCTACCAACTTATCTTTTAGGCTCGAATTGCGATTACTTCGAGATATTCCGCCTTGACTACTGTGAGGTCATCCCCTCCGCGATTGTGCGTGGACCAAAAGGCCTCAAGCTCGTTTCGCAGCTTGCGCGCGTCGTTTTCCTGCAATGCAGCGAAGGCACGGTTCATTGGCCCATAGTGCTGCCGGAAAAATTCGACAACCTCAACCGGCGGGAATGGATAAGCGAACGAGTATTGGCGGCGTGTCATCTTCAGATCTTCCACTCCATGACCGAGACGCTCACGCACCGTTGCCTCATTTCCCCACAATACCGGCGATGGCATTCCGGAAGGGGCAATGAATTTGGAGATGGTCTTGAACATCTGCCCGATGAATCCTTCCGGCGTCCAATTACCCATGGCGATGGTTCCAGCGGGGCTGCACACACGCAACAGCTCCCGGGCGACCAGCTCCGGCCGGGGAGCGAACATCGCTCCGAACAGGCTGGTTACGACATCGAAGCTGGCATCTTCAAAGGGGAGGGCTTCCGCATCTCCTTCGACAAAACGTGCGTGGAGATTTTCTGCTTTGGCGCGCGCTTGCGCCTTCTGAATCAAATTGGGAGCGATGTCTACCCCGGTGGCATACACACCATCGTGGGCAGCCAGCAGCGCAACCTGGCCCGAGCCGCAGGCTACATCCAGAAGCTGGCAGCGGGATGGGACATCGAGATTCTCATAGAACACCCGCGCATCCGTTTCCAGGTAACGCGAGAACAAGTCATAGTCTCCGGCCATCCATGTGGCCTTCAGTTTTGCCTTCAGAGCATCGACTTCGGGGGTCGTTAACAGGGTGCTCATGTTTTCTCCAGCAAATAAATCAGTGTTGTTTTACCCGATGCGCCATTGGCCGTTACAAATCTCTTCCATGCTGACCCAGGCAGCAGAGCGCATCTTCTTTCCATTGATCAAAATGAAGGCATCGGCGAGTTTGCTAATAATTTCCCTCTTCTGCACTGGCGTGAAAATTTCTTCCATCAATTCAATTCGACTCGGGGCCATGATTGCTCCTCCAATCAGACCGTGGGCGGCGGATAAGAATCACCGCCCTTGGCCGCAAAACAGACCTCACGCTACGTTGCGTGGGTCTACTGCTAAGGTTTCAAATTGCTGCGAATGCACCAGGAAAGCTTCATCTTTGTGTTCGCGTTCTGCCATCCATTGCCAAACGCGCCCTTTGCCCTCGACCTGAGAGGACCGGGCTTCGTCGTATTCCACCAGACGATTCAGCACGGTTGTGACCGATGCAGTTGGCTTTTTATGCTTTTCCAGTAAGCCGGGGAATTTCCCCTTTAACAGCTCGCACACTTCGCGCACCGATAAAGGCGTAGGCGATTCCATCAGCACCGCCCGACAAGACTGGGTGAATCCAGTGCCCCGCCGGGAGGTACTGCGATCCAGCAGACCCAGCAACCGCTCGCTGAGCACGTTATTCCCAAACATATTGGCCAGACCAACAAGTGTTTGCTTGATCGAGCCAATACGCTTCATTAACTCCGCGCGCTGTTGCAATAAAACCAACAGCTCCAGTTCTGCCGAGCGAATTACTTCCTGTACGTGTAAATCCGCCTTCGACGATTCACGATTGCCGATCTGGTTGTTCATAGGTCCTCTTTACTTTCCGGTGTAGGTTGAGGTTGAGGTTTGCCCTTCTGGTGCAGAAGGAGTTTGGGCAATGACGTTGCGTCGTTTCTGCGCAAGCAATTCATACCCGGTATGTGCGCCTTCCGGCCAAACTTCGGTCAGTATGTATTGGCCACCCACCGTTTCGAACTTCAGCCTCGGGTTGCTTCGCGACATCAATGACAAAACTGGTTCGGTGACGACTGACATCAGAACACCACCGTTACTGTCACGCAGGCTCAGTGTGTGCGGGGCAGTACGGACCACGTGGTATTCACCGGCGGGAAATGTTTTCTTGCCAACGGTGAACTCGAAAGGAACGTCTGCTTTGAGGACCAGCTGCTGCGAATACCCGGCAGCGGTCAACAGGAAAACAAACGTCACCAGTAAAACTAGATTTGCAGCAATTTTCTTCATACATCCTCCATGTGTCTCGTCTTGCAATCAGTCAAAGGAAAGCTCAATGGCGGCGTTCTCACGCAGTGATCGTCAAGACCTCCCATGTCCTAAGTGCTTTTGAGTCTCTATCTGCTATATCGAAATTGGAGTGCAAAACCCGACAAAACGTGGTTCGCACCCTCTGTCAGCCACATCCAATTTCCATGGCGTCGATGGGCTTACTATGGAGCAAGTGAAAATGCAGTACTTACCCGCAAGTCCGGCCTTTTTGCTCTTGCTCAATGTTCGTGCGATTGGTTTGCTTGATCGTCCGGAAAAGTTTGCTTGCCGTTCGTGCAAGCGAATGAACGCAGCCGTTTCACCACAAGCGCAACCTGCGAAGCTGATTCCAAGTCTTTTTTGGCCAACCTTGTGGTCATCTTCTCTTGCGTTTGAGGCGAGCTCAATGAAGGCAATCTAGATTTCGGCTATCTTCTCCATATCGCTCTAAGTTATTGAATTATCATGGGTAATACAAAATATGAGAGGTATTGCAGGCATTATTTTGGGGATATTTGGCGGGCACTTGCGAGGTCCTGTGGGTTTCGATTCGCGGCAGACGAGCTTTCCTTGCCCACAACAGATGCGTATGATGAGCTCTCCCAAAGCTGCAATGTGACGATTACTCCGCAGTGTTGTCGGAGGCGCGTATGGATGTCCTTTCCGAAGTGTTGAAAGTAGTGAAGCTCCAGGGAGCGCTGTTCTATAACGGCGAATTTTCCTCGCCGTGGAGTGTCACAGCGACATCTTCGCGGGCACTCGCGCGCCTGGTCGCGCCCGGCGCCGAGCATGTGATCATCTATCACCTGCTTACTGAAGGACGCGCCTATATACGCATGGAAGACGGCACGCGTATGGCACTAAATCCGGGCGACATCGTAATGATTCCCCATGGCGACCGTCATATCATGGAGAACGGCCCTAGCACACAAACCATCGACGATTCCGAACAAGCCGCGCAGGTTCTGGCCATGAGATTGAAGTTATGCCGCATCGGCGGTGGCGGAGAACTCACCAAACTCGTCTGTGGCTACATGGCATGCGAGCCGCGCTTGAGCCAGGTATTTCTTAGCGGCCTGCCTCCGATTTTCAAAGTCAGCATTCGCAATGACCCTTCCGGCAAATGGTTGGAAAATTCCATTCGTTTCTCCGTGGACCAGGCCGACGCATCCCGCGCCGGCGGAGAAGCCGTGCGGGCAAAGTTGTCGGAAGTCCTATTTGTGGAGACATTACGTGCCTACATTACCCACCTTCCACCAGAACAAACAGGCTGGCTTGCCGGAGCGCGCGATGTGGAAGTTGGAAAAACTCTGGCACTCATGCATCGCAAACCGGAACAACCGTGGACTCTTGCAGATCTGGCGAAAGAAGCCGGGCTTTCGCGTTCGGTCCTGGCAGAGCGCTTCCGCCATTACCTGGGAGAAACACCGATGGCCTACCTCACACGCTGGCGCCTTCAACTAGGTGCGGAGATGCTGGGTTCGACTAGTTATTCAGTTGCGCAGATCGCAGCGGAAGTCGGGTATGAATCAGAGGCCGCGTTCAACCGTGCATTCAAGCGCGAGTTTCAGGCTCCACCGGCGCGTTTCCGCACCCAGCACCGGGCCGCTGCGACAAAAGCTTCTCGGCAATTAGCCACTGCCTGACAAGTGCCCCGTTCAAGCTTCGCTTGGGCGGGGATTTTCTGGAAATATCGTTTACTTCCGCTTCAGCGCCTCAAGTTCATCCAATGTCCGCGGCCAGTCTGATCCTAGAAGCCTCGACAGGCTCCGGTCCGCTAAAACCTTTCCCCCGGTCTGGCAGCGGGCACAGTAGTTCGTTTCGTTGTCTGCGTAACGAATCCGTTGAATTTTTTCTCCGCATCTTGGGCAAGGTTCTCCAAAGCGCCCATGGACAGCCATGCCTGGGCGAAATGCAGTCACCTTCTCTGGAAAACTGGCAGCCGCATCCTTCTGGAAGCGATCAATCCAAAGCGTAAGCGTCTCGCGTGTAGCTACATACAATCGTTCCCATTCCTGCGGCGTCAGTTTAAGTGTATGGGTGATTGGTGAAAGCTGCGCTGTGTGGAGAATCTCATCCGAGTAAGCATTGCCGATCCCGCTGACAATGCGCGGATCAGTAAGCGCCCGCTTGAGCGTACGATTTTCAGCTGTAAGCGCAGCACGAAACGAATCCAGATCGCCGGCTAAGACATCGATCCCACCCGGATCCAGCGATTGCAGCGCCTCTTCTCCGGCAATCACATGCAGCGATGCGCGATGCTTTGCCCCCGCTTCGGTCAACACCAATGATCCATTGGGAAAATCAAGCGCAGCTAAGTTCTGCCGGCCACCGAGCTTCGCCCCCAGAGCTCGCCAGTGTAACCGCCCGGCAATCATCAAGTGCAATACCAGCCAGAGATCGCCATTTACCGCAATCGCAATCCGCTTGCCGATCCGGCGAAGTTGGCACACGACTCGGCCTTCCACACTTGTCAACGGAGGTTGCGCTGTGCGTAGCAAGAATGGACTGGCCACTCTGATTTGTTGAATTGGCTGCCCAACGATCCGGGTTTCCAGGGCCGTGATATAGGCAGCGATGTCAGGCAGTTCCGGCATTGTGAACTAGATTGCAGGTTTGAGCAGGAGGATTCAAGGGGTTTCCACCGCGCCACGATTCCGCCGGTTTTGTGCCCGCAGCAAGACAGTTGCAGTTTGTAGTGCGGATACTGTTTTAAAAAATTTGATTGTGATGTCTTGGAAGGCCGAGTTAGTGGGATTTTATTGAACGAAAGTGTTTTTCGGCCTCAATTTTGCCTACACCTGAGATAGAACCACTCCGGTTAAAACTAGATCAAAGCGATTCAAGTGCGTATTGAAATCTGTAAAATTTTGGAGCGTTTCATCCAGATGCAAGGCAAATGGCTCTGCTAGAATAGTTTATAGGTCAGTTTCACGGATTTGCCAGTATCACGCCAATTCATACCGCGCTGAAATGTTTCTAGTTCTCTTCCTCGTGGTGGTCGCGAGCAGCACACAAAGTCCAATCTTTCATGAAGTACCAGCCACAGAGAGTGGAATGACTTGGCTACATCAAAACGGTCGTTCCGAACACCGATACCTTCCCGAGACTACTGGTAGCGGCGTCGCTATCTTCGATTACAACCATGATGGCTGGATGGATGTTCTCCTGGTCAATTCCGGGACTTCCAGTTTTTATAAACCACCCGAAGCTCTTCGTTTTGCGCTATACCGCAACAATCATGACGGTACATTCACCGATGTCGCAAAAGATGCCGGATTGAACACTGACATCTATGGAATGGGAGCAATCATCGGTGATTACGATGGCGATGGCTATTCGGACATATTTATTTCCGGTGTCGGCAAGTGTGTTCTTTACCACAACAATGGAAACGGCACATTCACCGATGTCACCGAAAGCAGCGGCATCACTGCGACTCAGTGGAGTACGAGCGCGGTATGGTTTGATTACGATGGCGACGGAAAACTGGATTTGTTTGTAGGAGAGTTTGCCGACTACTCCAGCAACCGGATTTGCGGGGTTACAGAGTCATACGGTGGCTTGGAGAAAAGCACAATTCAGGGCCAGACATTTTATTGCGTGCCCAGTGTTCTCAAGCCCATGCCCAGCCACCTCTACCACAATGTTGGCAATGGAAAATTTATCGATGTCAGTCAGAGCACCGGCATCTCTTCCCGTCCGGGCAGAACTTGGGGAGTCGTAGCCGCAGACATCAACCGTGATGGATATCCCGATCTTTTTGTCGCAAATGACCTGGCACCCAATTTTTTGTGGATCAACCAGAACGGTAAAACCTTTGAAGAATCCGGCCTCATAGCAGGAGTTGGTTACAGCAATGAGGGTACAGCCCGTTCCGGCATGGGTGTCGACGCTGGCGATTTCGATGGGGATGGCCGGGAAGACTTGATTGTCTCGAACATTGATCTTCAGACCACTTCTCTGTATCGAAACACTTCCGGAGAGAATTTCGACGACATCAACGTCAAAACCGGGGTCGGGCCCGCTACCCGTATGTTAAGCGGATGGGGACTGCGTTTTCTCGATTATGACAATGACGGATGGCCTGATTTGATTTTGTCGAACGGGCATCCCGACGATCAGGTAGACCAGCGGAATGCTGGCATTCATTATCGCCAGCCCTTGCTTCTGCTCCACAACGTAGAAGGCAAAAAGGCTGTAAACATGGGCAATGCAGCTGGCCCTGCATTCGGCATGCAGTACTCTGCGCGAGGTTTGGCGGTGGGGGATCTTAATAATGATGGTTATCCCGACGTGGTCATGACCGAAAATGGGGGCCCCGTGCACCTGCTAATGAATACCGCACAAAGCGGAAATAATTGGGTAGGTGTGTCCCTGAAGTCCAAAATAGCCAACCCGGCCGCTGCAGGCGCAATCCTGCGTTGGAGTATAGGCGGGAGGATATTTTCCCGGCAGAAAACTGCCGGTGGCAGCTTTCTTTCAAGTCATGACCCGCGCGAGATTATCGGTGCCGGAAAATCTCGTATTGACTGGATCGAAGTGCAATGGCCGCTACCCAGTCATCGCGTGGACCGAATTGTGCGTCCTGAAATGAATCGCTACCTCCTGATATCTGAAGGCCAGACTGCGCCAGAGGTAAATTGATTTCCTTTACTTGTTCGACTTGCGGAACTGCCAGTTATCTTCGAACAGTGTGACATCCAGTGTGTCATGGTAAGGATGGCGCCGAACCTCTTCCAGGTTCAGATCCGCTCCAATTCCCGGCCCCTTGGGGAGTTCAAAGTATCCATTGATAATAGGGGGAAATTGAGTCACTAGATCCAACTCCCAGGGTTCGTTGAAATCTTCAAAAGTCTCTTGCACCCACGAGTTTGGAGTGGCTATGTCAATATGCAGACACGCCAACGTGCAAATTGGACCCTGGGCCGCGTGCGGAATCACCGTACCGTAGTGAGCATCTACCATGTCGGCAACTTTTCTGGAGCCGAGGATGCCGCCCATGTGCAGTGGTTCGATGTTGATAATGTCGATGGCATCGTAGCGCAGCAATTCTGCAACCTGTTGCTTGGAAGAAAAACTCTCTCCCGTCGCAATGGGAACATCGACATGCCGTGCCACTTCCACGATGGACTGAATGTTTCCATGCGGCACCGGCTCCTCAAACCACGCGGGCTTAAAGGGCTCGAGGCGTTTGGCGATGCGAATCGCGGTCGATGGAGTAAAACGCGAGTGGGCTTCGATCGCCAGCAATGCATTCGGTCCGGTAGCATCACGAACCGCTGCGACCAGATCGATGGCCAGATCTTCGTCTTCCGGCGTCATTCGTCCAATCGAAGAACCGAAAGGATCGAACTTCATGGCAAAGAATCCCTTTTCGCTCACAAACTTTGCTGCTTTGTGAAATGCGGCGGGAGTTCGCTCGCAACGATACCAACCATTGATATATGCGGGGATGCGCTCATGGCAGCGACCGCCGACAAGATTGTAGATCGGTTGATTTAGCGCTTTGCCGATGGCGTCCCAACAGGCGATCTCCAAGGCCGAAATCGCACACATTTTGATCTGACCACCGTCCGCATACACTTGCCGCGACAATTTGCCGACTAGCAGCTCGGTCTGGAAAATATCCAGGCCCGTGATCAAGGGCTTCATTTCGTGAACAGCCGTTTCCACTGTCTTCGAAAGATGTCCGAGGGAGCCCTCCCCCGTCCCGATAATGCCCTCGTCTGTGTGGACCTGCACGAACAACCAGTTTTTCCAAGGATTTCCAACCAAATATGTTTTGATGTCCGCAATTTTCATGAAGAACCCTTGTTTTGACCCATTGACTCTAAACGAAGTCGCCGTAATCGTCAATTTTCGGAATATGTTCCGAATATTGAAATGAAAGAGGTAAACGGGTATAGTACCCGAGGCGCCTACAGCATTCATCTACGGAGAACCAGCAAGACCATGCTCACGCTTAACGGAATCACCCCAGTAATGGCAACTTGTTTTCGCGAAGACGAGTCCATCGATGACGATTGCCTGCGCAGGCAGATCGATTTCGCAATTGAGGCGGGCGTTGCTGCAGTCTGCGGCCCAGGGTTTGGAGCTGAATTTTACAAATTGTCCGATCAAGAACGTTTTCACTTCGTCGATGTACTGGTCGAGCATACGGGGAAACGTGTTCCCGCGATCGCGGCTACCAGTTCCGGGTCTACGCATAGCACGATCGAGTTCTCAAGATATGCAGAAAAGGCCGGGGCGGATTGCCTGATGGTTACCGCACCTCGCACTGCGCCTTTGCCTGCGCCAGAAATTGTGAACTACTACAGTCAGCTCTGCGCTGCGGTGAAGATTCCGGTCATGCTTCAGGACGCGGACTTCACCGGCGCAGGACTGCCCGCAAAAATATTCGTCGACCTGGCGCAAAAGCATCCAAATTTTCGCTTCGCCAAGCTGGAAGTTACTTTGCCCGGACGCAAATCGGCTGAGATCATCGAACTGAGCAAAGGTCAGGTCCAGATCATTTACGGTCTTGGTGGCATTGCCATGATCGATGGTCTGAACCACGGTGCCTCAGCCATGATGCCCGGTACTGCGTGTGTCGAAGTCTACGTTCGCGTGTATCAGCTATACCATCAGGGAAAGAAAACCGAGGCAGAGGCCTTGTTTCAGCGGCTGATTCCGTACCTGGCATTTGCCAACCAGCACTTGGAACTCGCAATTCACATCGAAAAAAGAGTGATGCAGAAACGCGGAATCCTTCCCAATGCACGCATGCGCCAGCCTACTATTTCTTACGATTCTGTTTATGAAGAACAGATTGACAGGCTAGTAGCAAACGCCGTGGCGCTGTGCGAGGAATGTCGGGCAGCTGGAAAAAGTTAGGAGTTCATGCCTGCGCCAGCAGGCCACCATCTACTGCCAGGCTCGTGCCAGTGATGTACTCTGCGAAATCAGAGGCGAGAAATAAAATTCCTCGGGCCACCTCTTCCGGTTTGGCAAGGCGTCCCATGGGAATGCTATCCATCAATCTTTTCCGCGTTGCTTCCGGATCGTTTGAACTCTCAATGTATCCGCGAACCAAGCGGGTGTCTGTGGCACCGGGAATAATGCAGTTCACGCGAATGCCGTCCTTGGCATAATCCAGCGCGAGACCGCGCATGAAGGCGAGTTCCCCGCCCTTGGTGGCCGCATAAGCTGAGGAATTTGGATAGGTCGCAAAGGCGTGGCCGGAAGAACTAATAATGATGGCGCCTTTTTTCTGGCGCTGCATGACCGGAATCACATATTTGCAGGTTAGAAAGACACCCTTCAGATTGACGCTGTGTAACCGGTCCCATTCTTCCTCGGTAACTGCGATAGCTTCCTTGTTGCTCTGTACAGCGGCGTTGGCATGGACAACATCGATCCGTGCGTAGCGCTGCATGATCAATTCAACCATCGCCTTCACCGAATCCGTTCGGCTGACGTCGCATTCGATCGCCCAGGCCTTGCCACCTGCAGAGATAATTTCCTGACTTGCCTTGGTAGCGAGCGCGTGGTCAACATCAGCTAGCACCACCTGGGCACCGACTCCGGCGAATACATCGGCGGTTGCACGGCCAATTCCATTGGCCGCGCCTGTAATAACTACCACCTTATTTTGAAGTCCCCAATCCATTCGCGTATTTTCTTATGCAGGGCCGGCACTACTACACGATTCCCTCTTTTTGCAAAGCGGATGTGATCAACTGATCTACGTTCTCTCCCATAAAATTATAGGGGCTGCGAGCCACCCCGACTTCACGTCCTTGTGCAACCAATGCTGCCCGTACACGACTTTCCCGTTCTCCGATCGGACTTAGGATCTTCCACAAACGCACCAACCGTTCGTGATGCATACGGGCGTTCTCGTGTTCGCCGCTTTTAAACGAGCGATAGGTTGCGGATAGTTCGCGGGGAAAAACCGCCGCCAAGTCTGATATCGAACCATGCGCCCCAAGAATATATGCAACGTAGTGAAGATCCTCGATTCCACAGTAAACCGGAACTTTCAAATGCAGGCGCAGCAGATCGACCAAAGCATGTGCATCGGCGGCCTCGAGGACTCCATCGATCAACTTCTCATCAACCAGACGCCGGATCGTCTTGATACCAACTTTAGCTTCTGGAAAACAGTCGGCCAACAGCAAGGGCAGCTTGCATTGCAGCCTCAACTCTTCGAACATTTCTGTAAGCCCGGCTTCGCCCGGCTGGCACAGATAATGAGGCTGCGCAACCAGAACCGCATCGGCCCCGCCCTCGATCACTGCCTGTAACATCGTCTCGGCTTCATGCGCAACATCCGGCCAAATCATGGCGAACAGAGTTTTCTTGGTTGCTTTCCGTACAATGCTTGTGATCAAACTCAATTCTTCCGGAGCAGCCCCGGCGACGCCACTGAGAAGCCCGCCCACACACAATCCTTGTATGGAAGAGTTGTCCAGCAATGCCACTTCGCCGCCGAGGCGCTCGGTGTCCAATTCGCCTTTGGGTACGAATGGACAAACCACACTCGCGATGACTCCATCTATAAGAACGTTAGGTTGCACGCTTTCTCTCAAATCAGGAATAAAAAAATTGGCTACCATGTCATAACGCATCCGCCGCGACATTGGTGGGATCACTCCTACCATCGTGAGCGATAAAGCCGCTGCAACTCATGACCTCCTCGATCTCGCGCGCCGCATCGCCAGTGGGGAAGCGAAAAGGACGTCGTGGACGGCCAACATCTCTTCCCGTCAATGTGACGACGTACTTCGCGCGGGCTGGGAAATCTGGTTGATCGATAACTCTCCAGATGGGAGCAAGTCTCTCGTGAATTGACAAAGCGCGCCGATAGTCTTTGCTCTTCACTGCTTCTAATATCGCCCGCGTCTCACGTGGAAACACAGCGGACGTTCCGGATATTGTGCCGTCGACACCCAGCATGAACGATGGATAAACCATGTCATCGATTGCAGAAAAAATTTTGACTTTCCCACGCAGGGTTGCGAGCAGTGCCGCAAGGGTATGCATGTTGCGCGCACTCTGCTTGACTCCAACCACTCCAGGATTCGCGTCCATAATTTCCTGCAAAGAATCTACTGCGGCCTCGGCTGTCGGTATTACGTTGTAAATAATCAAGGGCAATCCGGAACCACCCGTAATGGCTCGGTAATACTGTTCGAGAATTGACGTATCTGAAGAAGGACGAAAGTGTGGCGGTGGAACCTGTAGGCCACAAGCGCCCGCGTCCCGCGCAGCACGAGCGAGACGCACAGCTTCGGCAGACGAGTCAGCGATAATCCCAGCCAGGACCGGCAGTTTGTCATCGACAGCTTCGCGAACGATACGAACCGCTTCGCTAAGTTCCGCTTCTGACAGTCCGGCCCCTTCCCCCATGCTGCCGCCCACGACAATGCCGGAAACTCCGCTGTCTTTTAGAAAGCGTGCTTCGTTTGCCAAAGGGCCAAATGCAATGCGATCGTCCTCCCCGAAAGGCATCATCATGGGTGGGACGACCCCAGCGAGACTGGACAGTGCGTTCGTAAATCCTCCCTAAGCGGTAAATCTTAGCGAAAATAAATCTGAACTTAACATGCAGCTAAGGCAGTGTCAATATATTCGGAATGCATTCCGATATTTAATTTATACTGATTTTCCTGGTCATTTCAAGGCCTCCAGAATGCGCTTAAACGCGACCATCCCGGGATCGGGACTGCCGATACTGCGATCAGGAAACATTCGCGCTCTCCCCTGCCGCGAGGCTTGCCTCCGCAGTTGCTCAATCGCCAGCGCCACGGCTTCTTCGATGGCGGCCAACATTGCGACCGGATCACTCAGCCCCTCCGCAGCCACTCGTGCGGCTTCAACGGCATCAAGTACGGTTTTGTCCCCGAGTGCGCACTTGCCCCGGTAGGCAATCGCTTCCGCACCGGTTGCTAGTAACGACGACATTTCAGACCATTCGACTCGTGGCCTCCCTTTCGTCGCTTTGGCTGCGCTCAACAGGCCGGTGGCCAACAGAGTTCCAAAAGTTGACCCCGAAACCTTTGTGATCGCCTGTGCGCACCGCGCAAATGCCATTCCCATATCATCATCGGGAAGACTCGGCAGCTCGCCGAGTAGACTTCGACCACCTCGAGCCAAGGAAACTCCGAGATCTCCATCTCCGAGCACAGCGTCGAGCGAATTCAATTCGTCCGCACTCTCTTCCAACTTTTTTACAATCTTGGGAAGACTTTCCTGCAATACTGCGGTTGTGAGTGCAGACATTTTCAAATCCTCAAAAACGGAGAATCGCACGGGGCTTTGAGTAAAGCTTCAAGCGCTGCGTCAAGTTTGCAAATGCTCAACGACATACCCGTCATTTCCATCGAAGTGGCAAAGCGGCCAACCAGAGGCACCACAATTTGCACCTTGAGTTCTGCCAACCGCCGAGCCACATAACGAAAAACAATCAGAAGCTCTTCGAGTGGTGTAGCGCCAAGGCTATTGACCAATACAGAAACGTGGTCCGCTGTCGACAGCGGTAAGTCCGTGAGCAGCAAGGAAAAAATCTCTTCGGCAATTGCATCTGCCGGTTTGAGCGGCCCACGGCGCACACCCCGCTCGCCATGAATGCCCATGCCGATTTCCATTTCATTGTCTGCCAGGGTGAAGGTCGGCTTGCCTGCGGCGGGCACGGTACACGGTGTTAGCGCAACCCCCATCGAACGCGTAGCCTCAACGGCTTTTTGTGCAGCTTCAGCCACTTCCTTCAAATCGGCTCCAGACTCAGCTTTGGCTCCGGCAATCTTGTAGGCATAGATCAAACCAGCCACACCTCTTCGCTTGCGACGTTCATCCGCACTGGCGCTGGCCACGTCATCGGTCACGCGGACAATTTTGGTTTCGATACCTTCAAGGTCCACCATCTCCGACGCCATTTCGAAATTCATGTTGTCGCCGCTGTAATTTCCCTGCAAAAGCAAAACACCGGCACCAGAATTTACGGCACGAATGGCTTCGACAATTTGGTCCACTGAAGGAGAAGAAAACACGTCTCCGATGGCACAAGCGTCGGCCAGACCATGGCCTACATACCCTGTGAAGACAGGGAGATGCCCAGAACCTCCTCCCGTCACAATGGCGACCTTTTTCGCCGATTTCGGTTGAGCCCGCACGATAACCCGAGCCTGGGGTGCACTTCGCTTGTAGTAGACGGGATAGGCCAAACACAAGCCGTCAAGGGTTTGGTCCACATAGGCGCCGGGATCATTCAGAATTTTTTTCATTTTTTCTTACTCATGTAAGCGCATATTCCACCGGCGACTTTGCCGAGCGCACAACACCTTGTTGCTCCAAACGGAGCATATGGCCATAAACTGCAAATTGCAGGAAATCGGCAGCATCGTTAGGCCATGCTCCCAACTTTGGGCTTAGCCAATAAAGAATTTCTTTCAGCGTGGCTTGCCGGTGGTCTGACAGATAGGCTTTGATCAGTTGGTCGGCCGCTTTGACGAACTCACGCGATGACGCCAAAAAACCTTTGGTCTGGGTGCCGTGATACCCAGGCCAATGCCCAGAAAAAATGTGGTCAATTGGTTGTTTTTCCAAAAATTCAATCGTCGCTAAATAGGCGTCCACAGCGTAGTAAGTTGGGCCAAATGCCTGCTTGCCATCGACGGTCGGATATCCATCCGCCTGTACGGCATCACTGGTGAAAGCAGCGCGATTTTTTTCGTCGTAGATTGCCAGATGACCATCCGAGTGCCCCGGCACGTGCCAGACACGCAAATTCCATCCCGGAGAAAGTTCTATGAATTGCTCGGCGGAAAGCAGTTCATCGATCTTGCATTCGCGGGGGCAATTCACCATGCCATCGCGGCTGAACCCCAAACTGTGATTGTGGGACAGAAAGTTGTAGCGCTCACGATAGAGATATTCTGGGTCCTCGATCAGTTTCCGGTCTCCCGCATGGCAGGCCAAGACCGTCCCCGGAGATACATCTTTAATACAGGGCAATCCACCATGGTGGTCACCGTCGGCGTGCATCGCCACCACCATCGACAGCCGTTGTGGGGCAATTCCTATCTTCTCCAGGTAAGGAAAGATCGCCGCCTCCGGAGTAGCAATAACTCCTGCATCGAGCAGAACAACTCGCTCACCAACAAAAACGTACTGCTGAATATAGCGGTTGCCGAACACTGACCGGATTTCGTGAATGTTAGGAAATATTTCCATGATAAAAAATGACTGCGTCGTTCACATCAAAAGAATCTAATATTCAGAAACACAAATATCGTTAACACGACAACTGCATAAAACTCTGGTGTGCGGTACCATGCGCCGCTTCTCTCCACACTGGCTGCATACGAATAAGTCAACCCTTTTAACTTCTCGGGATCAGGCGCAGTGGTGAGATAGGTGACCACCACCATCACCGTTAACCCGGCAATAAATCCCCACACTGCCATCCAGACGTTGGAAGCCATTGGTCCGCGAAAATGGAGCACTCCGAGACGATAGAGCAAATATTCGGTAAGACAGCCGAGGGTACCGGCGACCATGCCGTAAAATCCCGCGGTTGCTGACGCTCGCTTCCAAAACATTCCCAGTAGAAAGACAATAAAAAATGGCGCTATAAAGAGGATGCCAATCAGTTGCATGTAGTCCATCAAGTTGTCGAAGTTCAACGCGATGTATGCGGAAAGGCAGCTCAGCAGCGTTCCCCATACCGTGGTCCACTTGCCAATTCTTAAGTAGTGCGCATCAGGGCGATTCTTTACCAAATAAGTTTGATAAATGTCATAAGTGAAGACTGTATTGAAGGCGGTAATGTTTCCTGCCATACCGGACATAAAGCTGGCCAACAGTGCAGTCAGCCCGAGCCCCAACATGCCGCTTCCGTAGTAGCGGCCTAGAAGCATTGGCAGTGCCAGGTTGTAATCCTTAGTTACGATGTGAGGCCCAACAACCAAAGCAACCATCCCCAACAAGGTAACGATCGCAGGAAAGAGCATTTTGGGAAGGGCAGCTACGAGAGGAGTTTTGCGCGCTGAGTCGAGATCCTTCGCCGCCAGTGCACGCTGTATAAGAAGGAAGTCGGTACACCAATAAGAAGGACCAGCGGTAAGCGTCAGCCCAATCACGATCACCCACCAATCAACTCCGAGTGGATCGCCGGCGTCTCCCATTCCCTTCCAGGTATGCACAAACTGGTCAGGCAGCTGTGCAACCAGACCATGCCACCCACCAACTTCGTTTAGTCCGAAAAAAACCAATGGGAGAAGCCCGACAATGATCAACACGAATTGAATCACTTCGTTGTAAATGGAGGATGCCAAACCACCCCAAAACGTATAAAGAAGAACTACACCTCCAGAGAGAAACACGCTTGCGGTAAATGACCAGCCCAGCATGCTATGAAATACGACAGCGAAGGCAAACATATTGATGCCCGACATCAGCACGGTTACGAAACCAAAACTGATCGAATTTAGAAGATGAGCGCGATGATCGAAACGCAGACGCAAATACTCCGGCACACTGCGAATTCCATTTGCATAGTAAAACCGGACCATGAACAATCCGCAGAAAACCATCGGCGGGATCGCTCCTACCCAATACCAATGGTTAGTGCGCATTCCATACTTGGCTCCGTTTCCGATATGGCCCATGATTTCGAGCGACCCCAGGTTCGCGGACATGAAAGCAATGCCGGTAACCCAGTGGGAAAGTGAGCGGTCTGTGAGCAAAAAATCGGAAGAGGTGTGGATCTTGCCCTTAAGGTAATAGCCTGTCCCCAACACAACCGCAAAGTAGGACAGAATAATTGCAACATCCAGCGGGCTAAGCTTCATTAACACAGTTAAGAGGCCTCTTTTAGGACATCCTGGAATTCTTATCCGCTACTTCAGACTGCGCCTTGTTCGGTAGTGACGGCGAAAATGGCCAAGGGTTGCTGCATACGATTGAGCTTGCATCGCAAACTCACCAGCTTGCTTCCCAGCGTCGGAATCGACCACAACAACAATTGATACTGTTCACGGACTACGTCCTTCATGTAATGCACGGCTGGTTGGGCCGCAGACGCGATTGGATCGATCCGTGTCGCTGAATGAATACGATTGGATTGCGCCACTTCGACGCCGTTGCGCACCGGTAAGGCTTGAGTTTTTCCGTTTGCGTATTGCAAGGTGTAAACCGCGATGCTTTCACCCCGATTCCCCTTCAAGGGATAGCCCAACGGCAAAGTCACCTGGCCGAGCACGTGCAGTTTGGTGCACGCCTGATTAATTGGAATCGTAAATTCTGAAGTTTCCTCTGTCAGAACGATCGGACGAGCGTGGTTGTCAACGGCAGGAGTGCGGAAAGACACTCCCGCAATTTTGATTTCTTGCGCCGGCCACAACTGAAACTTCGATCCCGTTCGCTTCCATTGATTCTTGGCAACGCTGCCGGCCCAAAACTTTTCCAGCTCAGATTCCAAAAAACTCCATGCCCGTTTTCCATCAGCAGAGCCGACGAAAACCTGGAGGTCGACGCTCTGAAACGTACTACTGGACGAGAAAGGTACGGACTTCAACGGCAACGTGATGGGCCGTGGCTGTGGAGCTGTGGCTACTTCTTTTCTTCCTGCAAACAACGCCGCCAGCCGGGAATAAACAGGCTCGCGCAATTCGCGGTTTTCAGTAACGGCCCCAGACCGCAAAATTCCGTTGTATGTGGCCCAATCCTTGCGCGTGTACTGGGGGACATCATTCCAACTCCAGAACATGTGTCCAGAAATTTTTCCGTCGGCGACGAGGTCAAGAACATCGTCGAAGTGATTCTCGTAGTACACCGCTTCTGGACTGGAAACTTCCCACCCCCACTCGGTCAGAGTGAGCGGCTTGTCGGGACCAAACGCTTCCACCAGATTCAGGAATTTATCGTCGTCATCGTCGTAAGCATGCCAGTCGTAGAAACCGAGACCGGCTTCGTCGAACAATCTCTTTGCCGCATCAACCTTGCCGTTGATGTGCGCCACCGAAACCAGCCGATGAATGGGGTCCAATTTGTCGCAGATCGCCTTGCCTCGTTTGAGATAACTGACGGGAAACGCGCATTCATTCCCCAACAACCACATGCAGACGGCAGGAGAATTCCAGTCTCTACGAATTGTGCTTTCCAGGATCCGGCAGCCGAGGTCGACTTGCGACTGTGGCATCTTGTCAAAATCCATGTTCCAGAAACCTGGCTCTTCGCTGATCAGCAGTCCCAATTCATCAGCCAGTTCAACAATGCGCCGGTCATGCGGATAATGCACCAGGCGGAGGAAGTTGCAGCCCATGGCCTTGATCATCCGCATGTCCTGTTCCTGTTGGCGCCGAGAAAGGGTGAATCCCTGGTCCTTCCAGGTATCGTGCCGGCAAACACCACTCATCACCAAACGTTTCCCATTCAGCAGGAAAATTCGCCCCTGGGTTTTGATTTCCCGGAAACCAGTGCGGCAGCGCCAGCGATCAAGCGCGTTGGCCGTTTTCACTTGCGCTCTCAGTTCATAAAGGTTCGCATCTTCCGGCGACCACAACTCCAGCGACTTCGCCTCGAACTTAATTTCGGTTTCACTAACTCCGGGGTTAAGTTGGGTGGTTGACGCACCGCTTGCAACCCGCGTGCCCCTCCACCACAAAGACAACTCGCATTCGGCAGAAACTATCTCGGTAGAAGAAACAAAAACCTGTGCAACACACGACGCATTCTCGAGATCGCCACTGAATTGATAACCGAAGCGGACGTTTTCGATAAATATTGCCGGCCGTCGTTCTACAAACACATCGCGAATAATTCCGCCATAAGGCTCCCAGCCGCCTGGCGCAGTGAAAGCTATCTCATCTTTCCCCGTTCCGTCCGGTTCTGACAAAGCATCCGCAATTTGTATTTCTAAAATGTTTTGACGTTCCGTCACCTGCGCAGTGCCATCAAACTCATGCGGCACAAAAGGAATGGTCGTGCCCAGTTCGTGGCCGTTTAGGAAAACTCTTCCGTGATAGTTGATGGCGTCGAAATGAAGAATAGCCCTTTCATTCTTGGCCAAACGTGGAAGCAGGAATGTACGGCGAAGACGGTACAGCCCCGAAGGCCGAAGCGAGGATGGAACAGCGACTATATCGACGAGTTTGCCATGGACATGGCGCTCCCAGTCGCCGTTCAAGTCAACCGTAGTCCGAGTTGATTGCCAGGTTTCTGACATTTCGATCCTTGTGAACTACCCAGTCTGCTTAGGCCCGCTCCATCGTCACCGCGAAGATTGCAAACGGCGGACGCTCAGGATGTAACTTGCACCGAACCCTGACCAGCTTCCCTTGATCCACTGGAACTGAAAAAAGCAATATTTGATATTGCTCACGTGCAATGTCTTTGACGTAGCTGAGCGCGCGCTGCGTTTCGGTCGCGATGGGATCAATGCGGCCTGCATTGTGAATCAGATTTGCCTGCGCGACTTCATATCCATTGCGAAGGGGAACTTCGCGACTTTTGCCGTTTTGATATTCAAGCGCGTAGCTCGCGATCGTTTCGCCATCTTTGCCGGAGACCGGGAAGCCCTCGCCAAAGGTAACCTGTCCGAGAAAATGAAGTCTCTGGCATGGCCCGTTCACCGGAATGACGATCTCAGGAACCTCTGACGTGAGCATCAATGGACGCACACGGTCTTTCGACAGTGGGAATTTAAATTCGACTCCGCCTATCTCCACTTTGTTTTGCTGCCAAAGGAGGAAATCTTCGCCCGTCCGTTTCCATTGCGTGGGCGCAACCTTCAGCCAGTGCTTGGCCATGTGATCCTTGAAACTGTTCCAGGATCGGCCTGCATCCGATGTGTCTAGGAGCGGTTGAACATCGATTGGTTCAAAGTTATTTTTCTTCGACCACGGTGGCCACTTGAGCGGCAGGACTTCTGGCGCAGCGTCAGGTAGCTCGATCACATGCCGCCTTAATTCAAATAGCCGCGTCAATTCCATACTGATTACATCTCGAGGTTCGCGCGATTCGGTAACTACTCCCGACTCCAAAATGCCATCGCGCATTTCATCATCGATACGGCTGTATTGCCGCATATCCTGCCACGACCAGAACATATGGCCGGCAAGTTCACCGGTTTCGACCAGGTCAATCATGCGGTCGACTTGGTTTCGCACCACGATGCCAGTTTGTCCAAGCGCTTTTCCGCCCCATTCAGTGAAAGTCAGGGGCTTTGACGGCCCATCAAACTCAGCCTCTCTAGCGAAGGCCTCCACGTCGTAGGTGTATGGATGCTGATCGAAGAAATCCATTTCCGCAGCCACAAACATGGGTTTTACTTTTCTGGCATCTTTATCGTTGGCCGCGGAAATCAGGCGTTTAATCGGGTCCAGGCGACTGCAACGCCGCTTACCTTCTTTTAGAAACGCCTCTGTCAACTTGCATTCGTTGGAAAGCAGCCATGCCATCACAGATGGAGAATTCCAATCACGCCGAATGACTATTTCCATGATGGTGTATCCCAACTCCACGCGCGGCTGCTCCATGTCATTGAAGTCCATGCCCCAATAGCCGGGTTCCTCGCACACCAAAAGCCCCAGATGGTCAGCTAGTTCAATGATTCGACGGTCGTGCGGGTAGTGCACAAGACGAACGAAGTTGCAGCCCTGAAGCTTGATCATCCGCATGTCTTGGTCTTGCTGCGCGCGCGTCAGGGTGAAACCTTGCTCACGCCACATGTCGTGACGGCAGACGCCATTGAGTACTAACTTTTTCCCATTCAGGCGGAACTCCCGCCCTTCGGTATGAATCTCACGGAATCCCGTTTTGCAAGACCAGTTGTCACTACCCTCTGACGTTTTCAGGTTTGCTGTCATCTCATAAAGATTCGGCGTGTCGGGAGACCACAATGCGGGATCTTTGAGTTCGAAGCTAAGTTCGACGTCGTTTACGCCGGGCTTGAGTTGCACAGTCTTGCTGGCCCGGGCAACTTCATTCACGCCGTGATGCAGCACAATATCGACCGCGGCACTGGCTGTTTTCGTACTGGATACAATCACCCGCGGATTTCCACTACAGGAACTAAAATCATCGGCCAGCTTGTAAGCGAGCCGCACATTGTCAACAAAAACAGGAGGTCGAGTTTCCAGCCACACATCGCGAATGATTCCGCCATATCCTTCCCATCCGCGATGGATGCCTAACGCAACTTCCGTTCTGCCGCTGCCGTCTGGCAAAGGAGCCAGGTCGGCAATTTCTACCTGAAGACCGTTCTTGCCTTCTTTCGCAACTTCTGTGAACTCAAACTCGTACGGAACATACGGTCCCATGGTCCCCAGAACTTTGCCGTTGACTGTCACCCGTCCCCAATAAGTGATCGCTTCGAATCCCACAAATACACGCTGACCAGGTAGGAGTTTTGCCAAGGTGAAACTTCGATTCAAACTGTAATAACCACTGGGGTGACGCGAGGAAGGTACAGTCACGGTATCGTAGTGCGTCCCATCGAGGCGAAGATCCCATTCACCATTCAGGGAGCTACGTGTGCGGAAATCACTGCCGGCAGAATCGGACTGGCTCGCTAAGGCCGGTACTCCGGCCAAAACCGCCGAGGCACTCAGTTTGCTGAGAAAGCTACGGCGATCAATCATTCCTCACCATGCAATAGAAGTTGAAAAACCAGAGAAGTCTACATCTTAAAAAAGAGGATGGGCAGCCCCACTGCCCATCCATCTGA
>Ga0068858_100000379_pt1 | contig 46554 bp, 35 predicted proteins | sample KBSSwiS12_FD_66589 | JGI IMG/M metagenome (GOLD analysis project Ga0068858, IMG submission 66589) | Switchgrass rhizosphere microbial communities from Kellogg Biological Station, Michigan, USA - KBS Switchgrass S1-2 | ecosystem: Host-associated > Plants > Roots > Rhizosphere > Soil ...
TCCGCCACGGCCAGGGCGATCCGCCGGAGCTTCAGAGAAGGCGGAAAGTCAGCACTCCACGCTGGCAGAAATGTCACTCGGTGTGATCAAACCGAACAAGGCGCATTAATGGAATCGTCGACTGGTTCGACTGTTTCCAAAGGAGAAGCGATGAAGCGAATTGTTGTAGCGGCGATTGTGTGCATGATGCTGGCAGTGATGTCGATGACCGGCAAGACGCAGGATTTCTCGAGCTCGGACAAATCGCAGGATTTCTCGATTACGCCCGCGGGCCTTCCGTTCCCGACCTGGGACAAAAGGAGCCCGTTCCCGATCTACGATAACGGCGGACTCGCCGATCTGGTCACCGACTCCCGTCGCCTCATGTCGTCGGCCGACATCGTGACACAGAATTTTTCCACGAGCTCGTGTGAGCTCATCGAGGGGTCGATTGGGGCGGCCGGTGCACGCCGCCTGCTGCGCTTCGATGTCGCCATCGCCAATATCGGCAATGGCGATCTCCATGTCGGGAGTCCAACCGACCCGAACAACCCGTATCACTCCGCCTTCGTGTTCTCTCCCTGCCATGGGCACTATCACATCAGCGGGTTCACCGACTACCAACTGCTGAACCTGGACCACACCAGCGTCGCGGCGTTCGGGCACAAGCAGGCGTTCTGCCTCGAAGACATTGTCAGGTACGGGACGGGCGCCAGCCACGGTTACACGTGCGGCAATCAGGGCATCACCTCAGGATGGGCCGATCTCTACTCGAAGTTTCTCAGCGGTCAGTGGATAGACATCACCGGCGTGGCGGACGGCGACTACATCCTGCACGTCGAGATCAACGCGGCGCACACGTTCCCCGAAGGCCAGAACCTGTACGATAACGTCTTCGAGGTGGGGGTCCACCTCCCGATTCGGCGCAAGTGATAGGAGCGCGATTCGAATGATGACGCCCTGACAATGCCCGACCAGCTCGAAGGGGTCGCCGGCTTTGTCAAGGCGTTCCTCGTTCCCGGATCGTTCTCGTTTCTGTTCTTCGGCCTGACCTTCGGCGTCCTGCTCGCCTACGGCCCGCGACGCTGGAGACGACTCGCCGTGCCGGTCCTGACGTTGCTCGCGGCAAGTTACTGGCTGTTGAGTCTTCCACTGGTGTCCGACGCGCTGGCGACGCGGTTCCACGCGCGCGGATCGATGCCGGCCTCGGCGATGGACATCGCCGAGGCGCGGGCGATCGTGGTCCTCGGGGCGGGCATCAGCGGCTATGTCGTGAACGGCGGCAGCGCGACCGTCCCGGATTCGCAAACGATCTTCAATGCTCTGGAAGCGGCGCGATTGTTCCACCTCCTCGACAGGCGACCGTCGGTGATCGCGTCGGGCGGCATCACGAATCCCAACTCGCAACTCGAACCGGAGACGGCCGTGATCCGCGACCTGCTGCTGCGCGCCGGCGTGCCCGCCGATCGGATCCTGCTCGAATCGACATCGCGCACCACGCACGAGCAGGCGCTCAACGTCGCGCCGATGCTCAAGGCGCGTCACTGGGAGCGCTTCGCGCTCGTCACACCGCCGGCGCAGATGCCGCGCGCCGTGGCGGCATTTGCGGCGCAGGGCGTAGAGCCGATGCCTGCGGCGGCGCCGTATCGATCGTCACCGCTTCCCGGCTCACCGCCGGCGCGTTGGCGACCCAACAGCGGCGCGTTGAACGTCAGCGCACGAGCGGCCTACGACTATCTCGCGTGGGGCTATTACTGGATGCGCGGATGGTTGTGACTATTTGGTCGATCGCTTCTGCGCCGCAGCGTTCAGGCGCTCGAGCACTTCCGCCGTCAGGTCGGTACCCGTGGATGCCCAGACCACTGCGGTGTCGGAGTTGAGCACGAGCTGAATGCCTTTCGCCTTCGCGATGTCGGCGACGATCATGCCGAATTCGCGGCGAATATCACCCTGGAGCTCGCGCTGCAGGGTCTGGAAATCGGTTTGTGCCTGCTGGCTCGCGTGCTGCAGCTCGGTTTGCTGCTGGCCTTCCTGCGTCTTCAGGCGGGCACGCTTCGACGTGCTGAACACCCCGCCGGCATTGAGCAGCTCCAGCCGGGTCGCTTCGAGCGCCTTCTGCCTGGCCGCGATGTCCTTACTCTTCGCCTGACGAAGATCCTCGAGCTTCTTCGACGCGGCTTTCGCATCGTTCGACTCGCTGAGGATCTTCTGGACGCTGATGTAGGCGAGCGAAGATCCCTGGCGAGGTCCACCACCAACCGGTTGGAGGGCGGGTGCGAGGAGCGTGAACGCGAACAGTCCGGTGACGATCGATTTCATAGGTGACCTTTCTGAGAGCTGCAAGTTCGATGTTACCTAGTCACCGTCCCGTGTAAAAACCCGCATCGGCGGGCGCCGATTGGCTCGCCTGACGGAGGGGCCAAAAAGGACGACAACACTTTTGTGATGAGTCAGTTAAGACCTTGGAACAGGCTGAGGTCCCGCTTGGCCTGAAATATGTAACACGTTGTGGCCAGTTTGTGGCTGGGCTGTTGGGGGTTATCCCATGCATATCGCTCCTGCCGATCGATGGTTTGCGGCGTTGGACCAGCGTCCTCTCGGAAGCGGCGCAAGCCGTTGGGTCGCACAAGTGCTGGCCGTACATACCGAACGCGATGGATTGTGGGTGCAGATTGCGCCCGCCGACAACCCCTCCGCCATAGTAGTTCTGCACGTTTCTTCGACCACGCACCTCGACGAGGTGTTGGACAGGCTCGAGCGCCAGAACCGTCCAGAGGATGGTCCACCGGCCGTCATCGATATGGTCTCCGGCCCCCCGATCTTATCGGCGCGATACGCCTGACGCCGCGCCCCGTCGCCAAGTCGTCGACTGAGCGCGCACCGTCTGGCGTCGATCGCGTTCACGCCATCTGCGAGATGAGCAACTAAAGTCGCCACGTGGTAGACTTTTGTCTCAAGGGAAACAGCTGACAGGCTCCGACGCACGCGCCTTTCACCAAAGAATCAACACGTTAGAGCCGTTCGTTACATGCGTCTCGATGGCGGAAGGCGAATTGCTCGTCCGCTAAGACTTGTACGGTAATGTCCATCGATCGCCGGAGATTGATCGTCAGCGCCCTTCTGGCGGCCGGATTCGCGCTGATGTACTGGCACGTCTTCGCGAAGCTCGTGCACGACTGGTGGACAGACGATAACTATTCGCACGGCTTCCTGATCATTCCGATCGCGCTTTATCTCGCATGGGAGCGTCGACGTGCCTTCGCCGACGCTCCTCTTCGTCTCAGCATCTTCGGGCTGATCGTCGTCATCGGCAGCATCGCCGTGCTGCTGGCCGGCATTCTGGGGGCCGAGCTCTTCCTGACCCGCATCTCGATTCTCGGCACGGTGGCCGGCAGCGTGCTGTTCCTGTTCGGGTGGCGGCGGCTTCGCATCCTTGCCTTTCCGCTCGCGTTTCTCTTCCTGATGATTCCGCTGCCTGCCATCATCTTCAATCAGATCGCCTTCCCGCTGCAGCTCTTCGCTTCGCGGGTGGGAGAGCTCGCGCTGACGACGGTCGACATTCCGGTGCTCCGCGAAGGTAACGTCCTGATTCTCGCGAACACCTCGCTCGAGGTCGCCGAAGCCTGCAGCGGAATTCGCTCCCTGGTCTCGCTGCTGACACTCGGCATCGTGTTCGGCTATTTTGCCGACCAGCGAGGCTGGGTGCGGGCTTTGATCGCGCTCTCGACGATTCCAATCGCCGTGATCACCAACGGCGCGCGTGTGGCGGGAACCGGAGTCGCGGCGCACCAGTTTGGACCGGGGGCGGCTGAAGGATTTCTTCACGAGTTCTCTGGTTGGGTGATCTTCGTCCTGGCGTTCATGATGATCATCACGCTGCAGTGGTTGCTCGTACGATTGGTGCCGCCGCGGACGCCAGCTGTCCCGGCGGTGACGTGAGAGGTCGAATGTCCGGACGATTGCTCGTTCTGTTGGCGTGCTTCGTCGCCGGCGCTGTCTTGGTGGCACGAACGGAACGCCCGGAGCCTGTGCCTGCGCGCGCGTCGTTCGACGGCTTTCCGATGGAGATGGGCGAATGGCGTGGCGTCCAGCAACCGCCTCTCGACCCGAAGATCCTGAAAGTGCTCGGCGTCGACGATTACCTGTCGCGATCGTACGTCGCACCCGCCGGGGTCAGGGTAGGCCTTTACGTCGGCTACTACGGCAGCCAGCGCGAGGGAGACACCATGCACTCGCCGCAGAACTGCCTGCCTGGTGCCGGGTGGGAGCCCGTGTCGAATACCATGCTTCGGGTCCCCGTCCCTGCCGCCGGTGCGGGCAGCAGTGGCGGCGACATCGTGGTCAACCGATATGTCATTCAGAAGGGGCTGGACCGGCAGCTCGTGCTGTATTGGTATCAAGGGCGCGGCCGCGTGGTCGCCAGCGAGTACTGGAGCAAGTTTTATCTCATTCGCGATGCGGTGCGACTGAACCGGACGGACGGCTCGCTGGTGCGCGTCATTGCCCCGATTGTCGGGGAGAACGGCGAAGCGCTGGCTGAGCACGCGACGGTCGACTTCGTGCAGACGTTGTTTCCACAGCTGAGCGGCTATCTCCCGGCTTGATAGGTGCGCAGAATTTCGCACCTGAAATCTTGCAGGCAACGAAACTTGAAATCTTGATGCAACGAATATGGCGACGTGCGGCAGCGCTCACTCTCCTGCTTGTGGCCGGATGGACCGGGCCGGCCGGCGCCCAGTCGGTCGACAACGTCCTGATCGTCTCGAACGCCAATAGCCGCGTTTCCGAAGAAGTAGCGCTGTACTATTCGCGTAAACGCGCCGTGCGCGGCGAGCAAATCCTTCGCCTCAACGTCCCGGTGGCTGAAGAGATCTCCAGGGCCGCGTACCAGGCGCAAATCGAGGGGCCGATCATGGCCTGGCTGGCCGCCAATTCCGCCCAGGATCGCATTCTCTATCTGGTGCTGGCGAAGGACGTGCCCCTCCGGATTGCGGGCACCGGCGGACCGAACGGCACGGTGGCGAGCGTCGATTCCGAGTTGACGCTCATCTACCGCAAGGCCGCGGGGCAACCGGTCGGCCAGACCGGTCCACTCCCGAACCCGTATTTCATCGGCACCTCCCCCCTTGCCGACGCGAAGCCGTTCAGCCACCGCACTCAGGATCTGTATCTCGTCACGCGATTGGACGGCTACACCTTCGACGACGTGAAAGGATTGATCGATCGCGGCATGGCGCCGTCCCAGCAAGGGATCATCGTGCTCGATGGTCGGCTCGAGTTGCAGCAGTCGCCGGGAAACGCGGCGCTGGTGAAGGCGGCTGTGGCCCTGGGCAAGCTGCCGGGCTGGAGCGACCGCACGGTTCTCGACACGACCTTCAAGGTCCTGCGCGACCAGACCAACGTGCTCGGCTACTACTCGTGGGGCTCGAACGATCTGGCCATCAGGGTGCGGCACCTGCAGAATCAGTTCGTGGCCGGGGCTCTGGCTGGGGAGTTCGTCAGCACCGATGCTCGCACGTTTCAGGAGCCGTCCGAGACGTGGCAGGTGAACAACCGCCCGTATCGCGGCTCCCACCAATCGCTCATCGGGGACCTCATTCGTGACGGCATCACCGGCGTGGCCGGACACGTCGCGGAACCGTACCTGAACGCCACGATTCGTCCCGACATTCTGTTCCCGGCGTACGCGTCCGGCTTCAACCTGGCCGAATCGTTCTACCTCGCGATGCCGTCTGTCAGCTGGCAGACCGTCGTGGTCGGCGACCCGCTGTGCGCGCCGTTCAAGACCACGAGCCTGGGCGCGGCGGATCTGGATCCGGCCATCGATCCGGCGACCGAGCTGCCGAAATTTCTCAGCGAACGTCGGGTCGCGCGGCTGACGGCGCTCGGCGCCAAACCGGACGCCGCCCGATCGTTCGCGCGAGCAGAAGTCCGCCGGACGAGGCACGACGATGCTGGGGCCCGTGAGGCGCTCGAGCAGGCGACGACCGCCGACGAGTCGTTTCTTGTCGCTCAACTCCTGCTCGGAAGTCTGTACGAGGAATCGGAACAATGGGACGCGGCGATCGCACGTTACCAGCGGGTGATCGCGAAAAGCCCGAATCAATTCAGCGCGCTGAACAACCTGGCCTACGTGCTCGCGGTGAAGAAGAAGGATCCGGCCGCCGCCCTTCCGCTTGCCAAGCGGGCCTACGCGGCGTCGAAAGGCGCGCCGGCCGTGACCGACACGTTGGCCTGGACGCTTCACCTGACGGGGAACGATGCAGAAGCGCTCCCCCTGATCACCGGGGCCGCGAAACAGCTGCCGGCGACCGCGGAAGTGCATTGGCACGCCGCCATCATCCTCGCCGCCACAGGGGGCGCTGACGCCGCGAAGCGAGAGCTCGAGACTGCCGTCGGTCTCGACGCCAAGGTGAACGAGATCGTCGACGTTCAGGAGTTACGCAAACGGCTGGGCACGCCGAAATGACGCGTGGCCTGGCAGTTGTCGTGGAGCAACCAATGAAAACCTTACTGATGATCATTCCGCTCGCGCTCGTGGTGGCTCTGTTGTCGTCCGCCGCGGCAGGGCAGGCGCCCGCGTCGCGCGGGCCGGTGACGATCGGCTACGTCAGCGCGCAGCGCATCTTCGCGGAGGCCACCGACGCCAAGGCGGAAGTTGCGCGCATGCAGGCGGTGCAGCAGCAGAAGACGAGCGATCTCAGAACGAAGCAGCAGGCGCTCGAGACCACTCGTCAGCAGCTCGCCGGAGCCTCCGACGGTCCAACACGCGTGCAACTACAGCAACAGGAACTGCAACAACGAACCGATTTCGAGCGCTCGACGGTGCAGGCGCAAGCCGATATTCAAGCGGCCCAACGCCAGATGCAGGCCAATGTCCAGGGCCGCGTGAAAACGGTACTCGACGAAGTGGCAAAGGCCCAGAACCTGCTCGTCGTGGTCAACGCAGACGCGGCATTGGTCTGGGCCGCTCCCGGGTTGGATCTCACTCCGGCGGTGATCGAGCGGATGAACAAGGCCGCAGCGAAGCCGTGATCTCGACCTGACCCGATGGATTCCGGACGTCGCGCCTGGATCATCGCCGCTGCGCTGACGCTGGCAAACCCTCTCCTGCACAAGACCGTCTCGGATGTCTGCGACTGGGCGCGCGGGCGGTGGGGATTTACGCTGTACGATCGCACGGCGCTCATCGCAATCCCGGTTTTCAGCGTCCTTGCCGTCGCACCGCTCCTGGCCCGCCATCGTCGTCTTCTTGTGCGCCCGCTTCCGATCGGGATCCTCGTCGTTCTGACCGCGCTCACGATAGCAGCGCAGCGCTGGCTGCTGGTTGCGAATATCGAGTTGATTCATTTCCCGCAGTTCGCGCTCCTCGCCGTTGTCCTGCTCGCAGCGGGGTGGAGCGGACCGGCCGCCTACCTGGCGTCCACCGCGGCCGGCGTCCTCGACGAAACCTACCAGCATCTGGTTGTGTACGCCGGCGTTCAGGACACCTATTTCGACGTCAACGACATCGTGCTGAACGCAATCGGCGCCGCCTGGGGCGTGGTGCTGTTCGCGGACGTCTTTCACCGGACCAGCGCCAGTCTCGATAGTTCGCCACCCGCGGGTGATTCGCCGTCCCCCGCGCCCGCGACCGAAGGACCATCGCGGTGGCTGTCGTGGCCACGAGTGGCGGCGCTCATGCTCATCGCGCTGCTGGTGGCGCTCTGGCTCGATCCGCCGCACTTCACACCGCTGTTGCGGACCATCCCGAGCGGTCGCCTGATGTATCGCGTCATGTCGACCGCCGAAGGCCTGGTGGTGTGCACGTGCATATGGGGCCTTGTGGCGTTCCGCGTGCGAGGAATGCCGACACGCGCGGCCCCTTCCATCGCAAGCGTCTGAGTGCGGTATTTCGAAGTAGTATCCCACTTGAGCCCGACCAGGACGTGGTTGCCGCTCGTCCTCTTTTTGTCAGGGTGCGCGAGCGCGCCGACGCGGCCGCGCGTCACGCCGCCGCCCCTTCCCTCGTCAGGATCCGTGGCACCATCACCGTTCATCACGACGTTCTGGTGTGGACCGCCGCTCGCGGAATTCGACGATCGTCGCGCCGAGGAAATCGTCGCCGCCGGATTCACGATCGTCGGGCCGCCGTGCGAGGGCGGGACGGACCCCGAGCGAAATCGTCGCGCGCTCGACGTCGCGGCGCGTCATGGGCTGAAGATGTGGATCGCCGATACGCGCTTCAACGAGCGGGCGCGGACGCTGCCAGACTGGGAACAACAACTGGCGGCGGCCGTGGCGAGCTACAGAGGTCACCCGGCCCTCGGCGGCTACTTCGTCACCGACGAGCCCTCAGCCAGGCAGTTCGACGACCTGGCGCTCATCGTATCGCGATTGCGCGAGCACGACCCCGGCACTCCCGCGTACATCAATTTGGTCGCCGATTACGTATCGGGAGATCTGGGAGCGCCGACGTACCGTGACTACGTCGAACGGTTCGTCGAAACAGTCCGGCCGGCGCTCCTGAGCTACGATTACTATCCCTTCGGCGCCACCACGGATCGGCCGACCTTCTTCACCAACCTGGCGCTCGTCCGTGACGCCGCTCAGCGCCACGCGCTGCCGTTCATGTTGATCGTCCTGGCAATGCCGCACCTGGTCTATCGAAATCCCAGCGAGGCCGAGCTGTCGTGGCAGGTGTATCACGCGCTCGCGTACGGAGCGCGAGGGATTTCCTATTTCGCCTACTGGACGCCGGTGCAGGTCGAGTTCGCGGACCGGCTCAAGTTCCGAAACGGTCTTATCGAGAACGGGAAACCAACCGTCCATTACACTCACGCGCAGCGACTCAACCGGGCGGTGCGGGCAATCGGCCAGCAACTCGAGTCGTTCACGTCCGTGTCAGTCGGCGATTCGCTGGGAGAGATGGCCGCGCGGTTGCCGATCGGTCCCATTGCCGCGATCGAGGGCGGGGCGATCACCGCCGGTCTCTTTCGCAACGACACTGGCGAGCTCGCCGTCCTGCTGGTGAACCGCGACTATCGGTCGGCGGCTGCAATCGCCCTGCGCCTGCGCGACGGCGAAGATCGTCCGCAGCTGTTCGATGTGAACGCCGGCACCTGGACCGGCAGCAACAGCGATCAGAAACTGCGCTTGCCGCCTGGCGGCGCGCAGCTGCTTCGTTGGCCCCGGCCTTTCAAAGCCACTACCACGATTTCTTCACGGCCTTTTCAGGCAGGCGGCGACTGACGCCGCCCGGCTCTCCGTTTTCGGCGAGCCCATCCCAGCACGGCCAGTCCGGTTGCGCACAGCAGCATCGAGCCGGGCTCCGGCACGACCTGTTCGCCCGGCTGGTTCGGATCACGTTGAATGATCTGGTCCTGGCCCTGACCTGGAGGCGCGTCCAACCACGTGGCCGATGAGTGGTAGCCGGGCGACTTTCCAGCGTAGAGCGCGTTCAGGTACCCCGCCGCCGCGTCGTAGACGGGACCGGTGGTGAGCAACTGGAAGTTCCCGCTCGAAAGGCCATTCGACGGGTCGTAGATGGCCTCCCAGATTGCGACTTGCAGCGCCGCGGCATCGATGTTGGCCTGGGTGCCCGACTCGGCGTGCACGTCGGACGCGTAGGTATTGAACAGCCATGCGGCCCTTCCGCCCGCGTCCGGCACACTGGAGACGAATTGATCCGTGGAGCGAGCCGTCACGGTTTGTGGATTGTTCAGGTAGTACATCGCGTCCAGGCAGAACGCGTAGAAGGCGCCGGGGTCATAACCATCAGGCGGCGGCCCCACCCAGGCCCATTCGATCTCTCCGGCGAAGCCGCTGTATGGGTTGCCGAGTGGGTCGCCGGCGAGACTGAACGTCACGCCTGAGCCGTGGCCCACACCGGTGAACGTGACTTGACTGGCCGTCGCAGAAGCTGGAGCCAGGCACAACGCGACGAGTAACGTGGCAATGTATCGCACGGTTGGACTGACAGGCAGAACGTGTACCTGCGCGACGGTGTGCACGTCTACGCAACGCGGACATCGAAATCCTCACTCCTGAGGCTAATCTCTTCGGAGCGGCTGACTTTCCTGACCGATCAACAACGTTCCGCATCACCGGCTGGTCGCGCAGCATCTATCCGTTCCTGATTCCTCGCGGCCAGTCAGTCCCAACCAGCTCACCCCACAATCGTCCGAAATCCGACCGGCAACCGACAGACCTGTACGTCGAACAACAGTTTCGTTTCCGTCGAAAAGGGCTGGCGCATGTTTTGTCTGCAACAGTCATGAGATGCACCAGAGAGTCGGATCTGTAAGACGGCGGGCTCCTTGCCCTCAGTGTCCGTGTGCATATCAACACCCGTTCTGTTCATCCAGCTCTCATCTGCCTTCTTGTCTTCGTCATGATTGTTGCGTCAACGACCGCGAGAGCGGGCACCTTCCTCGTTGTGGGCGCGCTCGAGGGGATCGATCAAAACGGCATCGCCTCCGGATGGGCCCAGGACCTCGACGCGCCGTCGTCGCCGATTTTTGTCCATGTGTATTTTGACGGTCCCGCCAGCGCAGGGGGAACGTTCATCGCAGCCGTTGCCGCAAATATCCCGCGGACTGATCCGGTTGCGGGGCCCCACGGGTTCCGCTTCTCGATTCCGGACAGATACCGGGACGGTGCGCTACACACGCTGTATGTCTACGGCATTGACAGTGGCGGCGTCGCCTCGGAGAACCTGCTGCTGTCGGCAGTGCCTCAGACATTCAGGTTGGACTCGACGGTGGTCCACCTGGACAACGGCGTCATCCGATTCGGACTGGAGCCCCGCTGCGGGGGGACCCTGGTCGAGTTGAGCGTGCTCGGACAGAATCTTGTGAACAACTCCGACTGCACCGGGCGGCAGGTTCAGGCAGCTCTGTACGACGGGAAGGCGGCCTACGACTCACAGGAGGTCTGGGGCTGGGACCCGGTCCAGGGCGGCGACATCTATAACTTCGGGAGTCCGCTACTGACGATGACGACGAGCCAGGATTCCGTGTACATCGCCACGCAGCCGTACGAGTGGTATCCCGACAACAAGGGCGGAGGACCCGGCCGGCCGGTGCCATCCGATGTGATGATCGAGCAGACCGCGTCCTTCGTGCCGGGCTATCCGTACGCCGTGCGACTGCATTACCGAATCACTCATTTCGGTTTGGACACCCATGGGTACGCGGTACAGGAGTTCCCGGCGGTGTACGTGAACCGCGGGTACGACCATTTCGTGTCCTACGCGGGGACCGCACCGTGGACCAGCGGGGTGGTGAGCGAAAACATGCTGTCCGCTCAAGGACAGCCGGCTCTCATGCACTATGTCTCGGAACATTGGGCGGCGTTCGTCAACGACCAGGGCGTGGGGTTGACGGTCTACGTGCCACAGCAGTACCCATACGCCGCAGGCTTCCAGATCTCGGGCACAACGGGGGAGTACGGGTGGGGAGCAAACTACTTCCGGCCTCACGTCCCGTTCGCCTTCGGGCCGGGAAGCGTTCTCGAAGGCGACGTCTATGTGATCGCGGGCGACTACCGGGAGGCGCGGCAGACGATCGCGGCGCTGCATACGACGTTGAACGAGCCCGACATTCTCCCGTCCCTGGGCAATTTGGATATGCCGCTGACCGGTCAGCAGGTATCAGGAACGGTCTCAGTGTCTGGTTGGGTCTTCGACGACACCCAAATCGCGCAAGTCGACGTAGTAATAGACGGGACGCCTGCCGGCACTGCGCGCTATGGCCTGTCCAGGCCTGACATCGCCATCTGGTATCCTCACGCACCAGAGCAGATTGGATTCTCGTACGACCTCGATACCAGGCGGTATGCGAATGGGTTGCATGGACTCAGCGTCCGGGCCACCGACACATCGGGAAACGTCACCGTGCTTTCCGAGCCGTCGATCGTCGTCAACAACGTGGACGGCACTGCGCCGATAGTAGCGATCGGCAGCACCTCAGCCAACAAACGAACCCTCAATGTGGCGGTCCAGGCCACCGACAACTTCGGCGTGACGCGAGTCGAGCTGTACGTCGATGGCAGGTTGGCAGGGACCGACTTGACGAACCCGTATTCCTTCGCCCTCACCCTCAGGTCACTGACGACGGGCGTTCACAATCTCGTCGCCAAAGCCTACGACGCGGCCGGCAATGCAGGTGTGTCCGGGCCTGTTCAGTGGGTGAAGAGATGATTCACGTCTGGTGACCCGACAGCTCCGATACCAGTCGTGCGATGGTCAGCTCATCGAAGTGGTCGCGGCAGGGGTGGAAGACGCGACGGCCTTCGGGTCGTACGAGCTCGGATTCGACGACGGCCGGATCGACTTCTTGAGCGTCGGCGTTGAAGACTCTTTCGACCTTTGGATCCATCCACCGGGGATAGAATCCGGTGTCCGCAAGCTCGAAACCGAGGATCTGCGCAAACAGCGGCAGGCGCAGCTCGTCGTGTCCGGTATCATCGATCTCGAGCTGGCTGTACAACTCGAGAAACCTGCGCGACAGCGAGTAGCCGGGGCCGATGCAGGCGTACGACCCGCCAGTGAACCCGAATCGCTCGCGCGTCTGAGAAAGCAACCGCTCGGACTCTATGGAGAGCGGCGCGTTCGCCGTCCAATCCCAGAAATGAGCGATCGCCTCGAGGGGCACGAGCCCCGTGAGCGCGACTGCCTCGGGAGACAGGCTCGGATACATCCGATCGAGCGGCGCAAAGAACAGCAGATCCCATTGCACGACATGGACGCGACCGAACGGAAGTGTTCGACCTACGCTCCGGTACCACCCGGCGACCGCCAGATCCGTGTTCTTCTTGTTCCACGCCGGAGACCTTCCCTCGTTTTCAAAGACATGGTTGACGCCTGAACTCTCCAGCCGTCGCGCCTCGTCGACACGAGCGGATTCTCCTCCATACAAGCCGAAGATCTCGACGCCAGGATTGAACCGCCGCAACAGCTCGATGCGCGGGCGACAGAGCTCGAAGTGTGCGTGGAAATGAAACAGCACGATCGTCCGGGCGTGCGTTTCGAGCGGTGTGCAATAATCCATTTGCTCCGGAGCAGCGAGTGTTCACTCTACTGGTCTTCAACGACGGTCGCAACGACTACCTCGAACAAACCTTGTCTACGTTTTTCGATCAGGTCTCGTTCCCCTCGACTCCGTACAAGATCCTGATCGATGACATGCCAGAGGGCCGGGATGTCGTCTTGCTGGACAAGATCGCATCGCGCTTTGCCTTCGATGACCTGATTCTGAACGACACCAATCTGGGTTCCTTCGGAAGCATCATGAGAGCGTGGTCTTCTCTGCCGCCCGCCACGGAGCATGTCTTTCATCTCGAAAACGATTTCGTCTTTGCGGAGCGGATTGACGTTCGCGATCTCGTCACGGTGCTCGAGGAACCATGGATTTGCAATATCACGCTCCTTCGCCAGCCCTGGTACGAGGATGAACGCGACGCTGGCGGGCTGTTCAGGGTGTGTCCGGAGAAATTCCGGGAGTCGGTCGTGCGCGGCGTTCCGGTATGCCTGCACCGGGATTACTTCGGTCACAACCCCGGCCTCTACCGCCGGACATTCGCTCGAGTGATTCCGGACACTTCCCGGCTGGAATCCGGGCAGATTCTGTCCCACGAGCGGATCTATCGCGATCTGCTTCTGGGCGAGGATCCCTCGCGCCAGTTTGCGATCTTCGGCGGGCTGTCGGATCCCCCGCGCGTATTCCACATCGGTCATCGACGTGTCGGCAAGAGCCCTCGCTACGAACCTTCGAAAGCGGAGCTCGCGGAGAGCGAGCCCGATTACGTCGCCGACCGGCACCGCGCATTGGAGCTCGAAGAGCGGACGCTTCGTCGCAGCGCCGGCGCCCTCGAGCGACATATCCGGGAGGTGCTCGAGCCGGCGGTCGCCGCGCGCAACGGAGAGCGCGCCGCCGCGCAGCGCGCGGTCGATGGGCAAAGGGGGGCCCTGGCGGCCGCGCGCCACGAAGTGACCGCTCTGCGCGAGTCGGGAAGCTGGCGAATCACCGCGCCGATTCGGCGCGCCTACGACGTCCTTCTCAATCTGAAGCAGCGGCCATGATCGACGTCGAAGCACAACAGCAGACCGTGGCGACTTTGCGCGATTCGTTTCAAGCGCTGCAGGCTGAGCAGACTCGACTCGAAGCAACCCTCGAACACCTGGACGAGGACATCTCACGGCTGTGTTCCGTGGCGCGGGATCTTGGCTACGAAGGAACGTTGCCCGAACCGAGAAGTACGCGCGTGAACTGCGGCGCGATTCTTCTTTATCATCGCGTGGCATCGCTCAGCCCGGATCCGGCGAGACTGTGCATTGCTACGGACGTGTTCCGCGCACAAATGGAGCACCTGGCGCGGACGTGCGAGCCGATGGCGTTGCCGACTTTGACGGATGCGGCAGTCGACGGCCAACTCCCGCGCGGTGCCGTGGCGATTACACTGGACGATGGATATGTGGATGCGCTGACGGCCGCTGATATCCTCTGCGCGCTTCACATGCCGGCGACGTTCTTCGTGAATTCGAATGCGGGCGGTGAGACACTGCTCGATTCGTTGACGCGCATCTTCCTGCTGGGTCAGCCGATTCCTGAGGAACTCGCTCTCTCGGTGATCGGCACGACGGTCCGCCTGCCGTGCGGCTCCGATCAAGCGCGTCGAGCCACCTTCGATGCGCTCCGCGAAATCGTCTGGTCGCTGTCGAGTGATGGTCGTCGCGAGCTGCTGGCCGCAGTGGGACGCTGGAGCGGACTCGATCTGCCGGCCAGACCGAGCCACCGGTTGCTGACGCCCGCAGAGCTGCGCGAGCTCGCGAGCCGGCCCGGGCAGGACATCGGCGCTCACACCGAGAATCATCTCTTTCTTCCGGTGCAGCCGCGCTCGGTGAAGATCGCCGAGATCGCCACCAATCGAGAATATCTTCAGGCGTTGCTCGGCCGTGACGTGCTGTCTTTCGCTTTCCCCTATGGGGCCTTCGATCTCGAAACCGTTCAAATCTGCCGCAGCATGGGATTCCACAGCTGTGTGACCGTCGTCGGACAGCCGGTCCGTCCGTGGAGCGACCCGTGGCTTCTGCCGAGAAACGAGGTGAAGGCTCAAACAGTAGAGGAGTTCGAGGCATTCGTGGCCGCCTTGTACCTGTAACGATCGTCAAACATCGACGCGCGGACAGCACCAGCAGACGGCCGCGTGGCTCCTGGCGACCTGTGCCGCCTGACTCGAGCCTCGGGCGCTTCATCACTTAAGCTCGGGGCGCAACGACGTCGTTCCTCGTCGGGCTTTCTGATGGTTCGCGGTTTTGAACGAGCTTCACGACGAGCACGTTCATCATGGCGAGGATCATGAGGCCGCGTAACACCGAGAGATCGCCGGCATGGTCCAACCACACCGCGCTCGCGAGACCCAGACCGAGGATCATCGCTGCGCACGCGCTTCGCGCGCGGCGCCGGGAGAGGTGCTCCATTGAGAGCGCCAGCCCCGGCAACAGTAAGAGCTCGGCGTAGGCGGACTTCGATGGCAGAAAAAACTCGGCGTCGAGGGCGAAGGTCAGGGCCAGCAACATCGCGCCGGACCGGGCGCCTGGACGACTGGCGACGGAGGCAGCGAGCGCAAGCACGAGCAACGGACCGACTATCGCCATCACCTTGTCGGCCTCGAGGAGAGCCCCGGGTCGAAGCGGCAGCCAACCGTTCGAGGTGGCGACCGCGACCTGCAGGAACGTCGGCTCGAAACTGGCCGTGTCCAGGTGCGAAACGAGATCGACGCCCTCGGCCACGCGGGGTGTGATGAATTGCGCCGGGTAGGATCGTTCAACGAAGGTGGGATCGACCGTCTTCGCCCGGAAATTGTCCACATTCAAAAAGGCGCTCCGCCACGTCGCGAGGCCGCCGACGGCCACCGTGACGCAGGCCATCGCCAACGCCGTTCCAGCCATCATCAGGCTCATCTTGCGGCGACCGAGCAGCCAGAGGATCGGCGCAGCAATCAGCAGGGAGGGGCGCAGTCCGGCCGCGATACCCAGCGCGATTCCGCCCTTTCCGTCCGACGGCCTGACGTACAGCGCAAGTGAGATGAGAAAGGTCAGCAACGTATAGCATTGGCCCCGTTCTACATGCAGCCGCCATGAATGACCGATCACGAAACCGATGAGAACGATACCGGCGAAGTAGGCGCGCCGATCGTTCTGAACAACCCGTGACAGGAGCCATGCGCTGCCGAGAAACAACAGCCAGTCGATGCCGAACCAGATCCAACGTTGCTCCGGATACGGAAGCGACGCGGTGGGACCGTAGACAAGAAAGAGCGTCGGTGCATTGAACGATCGGCCAGGCCCGGGATGCCGCCGCAGCGGGTCGAGCAGCCGATCGGTTTGTCCCGGCTGCCATGGCACCTCGTATGCGTCAAGTCCCGCGAAGAACGCCCGCGTCGAGACCACCCGGGCTCGCAGGTCGACGCCGTTGTATTGCCAGGCATCGTGAAGTGTGACGATAAAGCTCGCGAGCGCCGCCAGCGCGAACAACAAGATCGCTCGCTGCGATGAGGTCAAGGTCACGTCAAAAAAATGCATCGATGAGATCGCGAGCCACCCGACAGCTTCTGACGCGCCGCCTGTGAATCATTGCGAAACGCGGTCAAGTCGGAAGTACGGTCCGAGGTCATCGGCACAAGAGCAACGGCGACTGAAGCCGCTGCCTTTGCCGACCTCCGCTCCTTGTGATTGTCGGAACGGCCGGTGTATCGTCAATGGATCGCCTCATGGACACACTCTGGAAGACAGGCGCGTCTCGATGCGTGTCCCCTGTCCTCGTCACCGGCGTCACGGCGCTGATCATCTTCTTCAACGGCGGAATCGGCATCGGCTTCTACAACCACGTTGGCATTCTGTTGCTGGTTCGTCGCAGTCTGAACGCCAATTATCTGCCTGGTGATTTCAGTCTGTCGGTCTGGCTGTACCATCACCGACAGTTTGTCGAGCTGATTGCCGGCCTGGCGCGGATCATGGGCGAAGATCGCGCGGTCATCGTCCTCTCGGTCCTGAGCACGCTCGCCCTCAGTGCCGCGCTCCTGTGTCTCTGCCGCGCTCTGCGCCTTCCCCTGGCCGCCTACTGCGTGGTCGGCCTCTTTGTCGCGGTGAGCGTCGGCTGGACCGGGCACGGCTTCGAAGAAAATACCTTCGTCGGCGATCGCGAGATCAGCCCGACGAACCTGGCGCATGCCTGTGTGCTTCTCGCGGTTGCGTCATGGCTGACGGAACGGTATCGCCTGACAGCCTTCTGTGCCGGACTCACAGTGTTTTTTCATCTGCAGATCGGCGTCATCTTTGCGCTGGTCTTTGCTCTCTTCTACGCGGCTCAACTGAAGCGATTCCGGGTCTACGAGTTGCTTTCTTTCGCGGCATTGTTTCTGATGCCGGCCTTTTTTCCTCTATGGGACCTTTGGCAGATGACGCAGCGCGGACTGCTCGGAGCATCATACTCGCTCCAATTCGTGAATTTTCGATTCCTCCACCACTTCGAGCTGGAGTCGGCCGCCAGCGCGGCATGGGTGGGGGCGCACGTGCTCGTTCAACTCGCGGCGTACTGGTGGCTCCGGCGGACGGGAAAGCCTGAAAGCCGCCAGGTCGGTGTGCTGTTGATGATCAGCCTTGTGCTCACCGCGTTCTCACTCGCACACTTCGCCGACTATTACCTCCTCCGGACGACCACCATCATCCGGCTGCAATTCCTCCGCGTCAGCCCTTTCATCAGTCTGTTTGGGACGCTGGCCCTCGTTACCGCGCTGAACGCCTGGGCAGAAGAGGGCGCCGGCAGAGCCGAACGGCGGAAGGTTCGATCGTTCCTGGTGTATGCCTGTCTCTTCCTGGCGATTGGAACGCAGCTGCTCCATGCCTCGACCAGTGGCCGACCGGACTACTCGCTCCGAGTAAAAAGATACGTCGATGAACCGTCACGCTGGATCGAGATCTGTCGCTGGATCGACGTGCATGGTCCCGCTGGCGCGGTCTACCTGGCGCCGCCAGGCAACGAAGGCTTCGCGTACCTGGCGAATCGTTCGACCGTCGTCGAATACAAGATCGCCCCTGACGGCGGCCAGTACCTGAACGAATGGTTTGAGCGACTGCGCGATCTCGCCGGTGGGACCCTGCCTGACGCGCCGGGATGGGACAACGTCGCGTTGCTCAATCAAGCGTACAGCAGACTTCGGTCCGAGCAGTTGGTGGCCCTCGGGAAGAAGTATGGAGCCGGCTATGCTGTCCTGCCCCAGTCGTCCATGGCGACATTGGACGTTGTGTACAGGAACAGCGAGTACCGATTGGTGCGACTCACAGAGTAGATGCGGCGGCGCGGCGTGGGATTTCGATAGGACGTGAGCGAGACCGCGGGCGCGGGGACGCCGGTCAGCGCAGGAGCCGCTGCTCCTCGATGAAGCGCGCCACGACCTCCGCCGCGAAGCGGTTCCCGTCCAGGCTGAAGTGCGTGTCGTTGGGCTGATAGATCCGCGTCCCACCGGCGATCGCCTCTCGAAACGCCGGCGCCAGATCCACCACCAGGAACCCGGCTTGGCGCAAGCCGTTGCCAACAGCGGTAATCGAGTACTGGAGGTTTTCGTCCAGCGGCCGCTCTACGGAAGGGGCCGCCAGCAGGACATCGGACACAGCCTGAGGAGAAACCTGCAGCACGTCTGGAATGATCGCCACCACTACTGGCGTTGTCGTCAGAAGGGGGCGAACTGCTCGCATCCGGGCGACCACGCGATCCGCCAGCAGGCGCACGGAGTCGTGGCTGTTCCTGGCGTACAGGCCGGCGATCCGTGTCTCGCCGAACTGTGCGTACGAGCTGTCAGAGTACGACTTGGCCGTGGCATCGTACGGGACGTCCGCGCGCTCGAGCGAACCGCAACGCGTATCGGCCGATGTCGTCCGCGGCAGCGGCGCGCAGCCGGCCACCAACCGCTGGGGCTCGTCGTTGAAGAGTTGCCACACGTGGCGTACAAATCGTAAGGCGAGGCTCCGATCGAGCCAGGCAGCCGTCCGCCCAGGTACCGGCGGCGCTCCCACCGGCGCATCGGCCACATCTTGTTCATCCGTGAGATCGTTCCCTAAATAGATCGTCCACACCACCAAATCGGGCGACAGCGTCAGCACCTCCTGCTGCAGCAGGGCAATCTCGGTGGGAATGCCGATGCAGGAGAACCCGAGGTTGATGAATTCCATCTGCGCTTCCAGATGGCGCTGGCGCAGACCCGCATCGAGCCGGCTGAAGAAGTGCCCGGCATGTGGGACGGGGCCGCCGGAGCGCATGAACGAATCGCCGAGCCCCACCACTCGCGTAACTCCCGCGGGCTTCGCACGAGCGTAATCGTGCGTGTGGAAACCGTTCCTGTTATCGCGGAAGCCGCAGTCATCCAGCGAGCAGGGGCCCGGGGCACAGCGGTGCCCGCGCATTTTGTCCATGATCCCGGAAGAACTCGCCGTACTCTCGGTGGCCGTGGACGAGTACAGCAGGTTGCGCACGTTCGAGAGCCGTTGCGCGGCGAGCCGCACCGACGCCTCCGCGAGGATAAGCCCTACGGCGACGCCACCGGCGAGCAGTGCTACTTGCGCCATCCGCAGGCGTCTGATGAAGGCGGCGCCTGCGAGCAGAAGGGCGAGGGTTGCGAAGATGCGCGCAGCGATACGGAAAGCAAGAAATCGTGCGAGGTCGATCTGTACGTCGACGCGCTCGATCGCGGTCCACGCACCGCTCGCCACTTCGATGGTGACCTCGTTCTTTCCGCAGCGAGTGAGACCCGGCAGCAAGGCTTCGTAGTGGTCCCGCGCGCCGTGCTCGATCGCGTCCGGGTCCATCCCTGTGCCAACGCGAGTGGCGATCTCAACCGGCTGGCCGCCGTTCAATGAGAGGCGGAGCACCGGCGCGCCGCGATTAGGGTTCTCGAATTGCCCGATGAGAACTCGCAGCCGCCTATCGGGATCGGCGTAAAGGGACAGAACGAGCGCCTGACCCGGACGGTACGTGGGCGAACGGGGCCCCTCGATCCGCAGAGGGATGCGGTGGCCAACCGGATCGGCCATCGCGACCGCATTCGGTCCCCACTCGAGGCCCTGGCTCCCGTAGAACGCGGTGTCGGTCCGCTGCGCGGCGGCGCGAGCCCCCAGCCCGACGTACTCGGCCACGGCCAGGAGCGCCGCGGCCAGGGCGACGACCCACCACACCCTTCTCATTTCGTGTCGATGGCGGGGAGCGCCTGCTGGCCCGGGGTTCGAAGCTTCGCACGCAGCGTTGGAATCATGTCGCCTCGCAAGATAAGGTCGGAGAGCTTCAGTTCGTCACCGGCCTCCCGTCGAGCCATCTCGAACCGGGTGCAGTCGATCCGATGTCCGCTTGCCGCGTCATAGCAACCTGCGGCGGCGCCCGCCTCATCCTCGGTCAAGAGATAGGAGCCATCGGCGACGAAGCCGCCATCGCGGAAGACGACAAGTGACGGCCGGTCGTCGAACACACCTGTGCCCAACATCACGGTGTTCCCGGCTTCGATGCCCAACAGCGTCAGCAGCGTGGGCGCCACGTCGAGATGACCGGAGGCACGCGAGCGGACACCGGCGGCCTGCCCGCGCGGCAGACGGATCACAAAAGGCAATCGCCTCGTTATCTCCCACTGTCGGATCGGAAGCGCCGGTTGTAAACCGAGGAGATGCTGTAGCTCCGGAGGCCACGGCCAGTCCAGCCCCCACGCATGATGATCGCCGAACACGACGAGGACCGACCGATCGAGCAGGCCGGAGTCGGCCAGCGCTCTCAGAAACTCGCCCAGGGACTGGTCAAAGTAATGCACCGATTGCAAGTAGCGCCCGAGGAGCGTGTTCGCCAGTCCACCCAGCGGAAACGGGGTGAGCTCTTCCGGAACCTCATACGGGTGGTGATTGGATACGGTAATCAGAAACGAGAAGAAAGGTTCGCGAAGAGCCCGCAGCTCAGGAATCACATCCCGGAAAAAATCTCCATCGGCGAGACCTTGTCCGAATCGGAGTCCGTGGAGGGCTGGACAATCCAGACAGGCGTGCGCGAAACCGAGCGACTCGACAAGCTGTCGGATGTTCCAGAACTCGCCTGATGCGCCCATCGCCGCCAGCGTGTCATAGCCATGCTCCTTCAGGATGGACGGCAGGCCGTAGTAGTGATTCGTCGGATAGCGGGTCGCGACCGCGCCGACGGCGAGCGGATGAAGCGACTGCAGCGCGGCGAATGCCGCATCAGAGGTGCCCCCTTCCGCAGTCTGATCGAAAAAGCGGCCTGCCGAAACACTCTCCCGCGCCAGCGCCCGGAGGTTTGGCATCACCGGCCGTCCGTCAATCTCGAGATCGATCGGGAACGCCTGAAGCGATTCAGCCTGAACGACAATCAGATTCGCGCCCCGCGCCGCTCCCCATAACGCGAGAGACTGGGGGGGGCCGGCCGTGTGGCGGCGCAGTCGCTCCGCCGCCGACTTCACGTCCGAGTCGGCGACCGACCAGCGGGAGAGTAATCGATAGCGGACGTGCGTAACGATGTCATAGAGATGATAGCCACCGAGCCCGACAGCGGCAACGACCTGACGTCGGCCGATGGCGAACTCGAACACATGGTCCGGATCGCGGACCGCCAAGCCGAGCGCCGGCGCGGCAAGCCCCAATGCCAGTACTGTCGCCGACCAGCGAAGCCATCGCGGCGCTCCCCGTCCACCGGAAGACCACCCGAGGCGTGTCCCCGGAACGGCAACTGCCATCGCAATCAGAATATCGGCGAACAGCCAGAGGTGGCTCGTCTCTAATGCCGCGACGATACTGGGAAAGACGCTGGGCAACTGCCACGCGTCGATCAGTTCCGAGACCGAGGCCGGGTCGCCAAAGAAGTGCGCATGCACCAGATCCGAAACGACGAGGAGGGTGATAAGGACGTTCAACGCCACAGCCGCCAGCAAACGACCGATCGGACGCAGCCGCAACGTCGCCACTGCCAGCAACAGGACCATGGCGAACGTTGCTGTCATCACCCATCGCTCCGCGGGGAACGCCCCGCAGCACTCGAGACGATGTGACACCGAGATGAGCTTCAGCGCGAGGCCGGCCCAGAGCAACGCCGGCGCCAGATATCCGACCAGCCACGTGTAGATCTGCTCGCGTTTCAAGGGCCGAAGACTCGCACGACGAGTTGCATCCCCGTCGCAGGCCGAGGCGATCTGTTCAGGGGGCCGGGCATGAATGACATCGCCTCAGAAGAAGTCTAGCCGTTCTGAAGATAGACGAGGCAGATCATTGGCCGCGCGGTTCTTGCGGTCCACGCTCCTGCGGCTGCCTCGCCGTGCTCATTCGGCGGAGGTTGTCTTGGCGATCTGGCGGGGTATGGTTGGGTGTGATTGCAGGTAGTCGCTCAGCAGGCCAGCGAATTTTCTGCTTCCCGGCCCGTTGAAATGCCCTTCGTCCACGAAATCCGCTGAGCCAAACGCGGTTTCGAGCACGCTTTCGACGAAATCGACAGCCAGCTCGTGAGTCGCTCCTTTCATTACCTCGTTGTATCCGTTCATGGCTTTCCGCAGGTCTTTCGTCTTAACGTAAGGTATCCAGAAATACGGTTGGTCGGACGTCAGAATTTCGTAATTCAGCAGATGCGGCACCATGATTGGACGGACTCCTTGGGAGCGGCACAGGGCCACGATCGAGCGTAAATTCCGGGAATAGAGGCCCACTGCCCGCGCGTCCGTGCGATCTGTCAGCTTGTCCGGCGAACCTTCAAACGAGGGAACTGCATCCAGCCGCGACAGCATCGACCCGAGTATCCAGCTCCTCATGTAAAACGCCGTCGCCAACCGCGAGTTGGTATCGACTGAGACGATGTCCAGGTCCGTAAGCTGTTGCTTTCCGTGAAAGTTCGAGTAATCCGGCGCAAGGGGCCGCACGTGCATGTTCCGCAGGTCGTTCCAGCCCTCGTAGTAAATGGCGATATCCGGATTCAGATCGGATAGCACGAACGCCGTCTGGATCAAATTTTCAACCGTTCCGTACCCTGGCACGCCGAGGTTCACAACCTCGAAGTCCCTCCCGAGCCGCCGCTCGAGTTGCCTGGGCCAGGCTTCGTCATCCGACACCTGCGTGCCGAACGTGCTCGAACCGCCGAGCGTCACAATGCGGACGACGCCAGGGCGCTTCTTTGTGCTGATTTCCGGCCCTCGGAATCCAAGAGAATTGATCGTGACGGTCTTCCGACCTGACATGCCGACAGCGCCGGGCCGGGGAGTCCCAACCAGGTTCGGGTGCCATTGGAAGAAATGGAGCTCAGACGCCTTGTACGCCCAACGCCACTCACCTTGGATAACTCGATAATGCACTTGAAGCGCTGCCTCACACAGAACCATTGCCAGCGCAAAACCAAAAAAGATCAGGCCAACCCTGACCAATAGCGTCCGCAGCGACGAATTGATCGTCGCTTCTCGAGCAGGCTGATCCATTGGGTGATGCTAGAGCAAACAAACGGATGGCGCAAGAAAACGACCAGGGCCATTCGTGTACCTTGGCGTGTCGGTTCGTCGTCGTCCTCGACAACGGCGCGAATCAGATTCAGCCCGTCGACTCATCGAATTCTCGCGCTCGACCGAGATGTTCAACGGTTCTGGGTCGGCACGACGCAGATCTCGGGCAGCCGATATCTCTTGGTCGTGAAGTATGTCTGGCTGGGCTTGAAGAGTGTTTCAGTCGTGACCACATTACTATTGATACGGTCCAGGACCGTATCGGCCGGCAATGTGGTCCCTCACTCCGCGAACCAACCCACGTAAGCCGTTCTGGAACGGCACATCAGAAGTCAGCAGGACATGCGCCAGGTTCAGCGTAACAATCGCGACCGCTCGAGCGCTGCTTGCAAACGGCGATCGACGCGTCGCGAGACGGCTGGCGAGCAACAAGTGATTACGGGTCGCAAAATAGATCCGCCGCAAGGACTTGCGACCGATCGATACGCTGCCCTCGTGCAGCACGACCGCAGTGCCGACACACGCGGTGCGAAATCCGGCGATTCGTGCACGAAGGCAGAAATCGAGGTCCTCGAAGCCGAAAAAATACTCTTCTGTGAGCAACCCGATGCGCTCGATGACTTCCCGTTTGATGAGCATCGCACAGCCGCTCACGCCGTCCACGTCGCGAAGCTCGAACGGCGGCAATGTCGTCCGCAACGCGCCATACCCGTGATGCCACATGCGGCACGTCGTGGCGGAATACGATATGCCCAACGACTGCACCGCGTCTGGATGAGATCGCGAAACGAGTATTGGCGCTACGATTCCGAGGTCAGGACTGCAGCCGAGCATGTGTTCCAGCGCACCCACGGCATCGGGCGGGACGACGACATCGCTGTTCAGCAGGAGCACACGGTCCGCACCGAGACGCAATGCTTCGCGGATACCGAGATTACAACCGGCCGAGAAGCCGCCATTCTCGACTGCAACCATCAGCTCCGTGCCTGGAAGCTCACGGGCCAGCAAATCCGCCGACCCGTCCTCCGAACCATTGTCGACGACGATGACGGCAGAAAGAGGACAATGAGAAGCCTCGACGGAGCGTACCGCGCGAATGGTATCGTGGGGCGTCCGGTAATTCAGGACCACCGCGACGATACGACTGGAACGCTCAGGATGCCGCACCGGCCCCGGCTGAATCGGTGGCGCTGGAGGCGTCTTCTCGTGCCGTCTCACGAGATCAGGATACCTTGAGCCCGACCCTCGACAGCCTCCGTCTGAAACCAGGACCGATTCGTTCGATCTCGGTCCTGATGCCAACCTGGAACGGCGAGGCATTTCTCGACCGCGTCCTGGCGGCGCTCTCGGTGCAGGACAGCAGTTTGCCCTGGACTCTTCTGGTGATCGATTCGGGATCGACCGACCGCACAGCGTCGATCCTCGAGAGCTGGAGGGTGCGTTTTCCCGTCGACCTTCGCTTGCACCAGATTCATCCGAGCGCCTTCGACCATGGCGACACACGCAACTTACTGGCCGCCGAATCGACCGGCGATCTCCTGGTGTTCCTGACGCAGGACGCCATCCCGTGCGGCGCCGACTGGCTTTCGACGCTGGCCCGGAACTTTGACGACCCGGGGGTCGCCGCAGCCTATTGCCGCAACGTTCCGCGTCCCGATGCACAGCTGCTGACCCGCGTCTTCAGCGAAAGCGACCCGACCTATGTTAAGGGGCGGCGGGAACAGCGCAAGCCTGACGAGACAACCTTCGCCGCCTTGAATCCGCACGAACGTCGATTGCTGTTCAACTGCAATGACGTCGCCGCGGCGTATCGGCGCGACCTCTGGGAGCATCACCCGTTTCCCCGCACCGAGTTCGGCGAAGACGTACTGATGGCGCGCGCCTTGATCGAGGCGGGCTACACCGTCGTCTACGACGACCTGGCGACCGTGGAGCACAGTCACGATTACGATCCGGAGGCGATGCGGACCCGCGCGCGGATCGACGGTGCGTTCAACGTTGAGTGGCTCGACCGCGTGTGCGTGGCATCTCGGCTCGATGCCGAGATCCTGGCGCGCCGCCAGATCGAGCGCGATCGTCTCGCCCTGGAAACATCCGGCATCCACGGCGAGGAACTCTCCCGGCAGCTGCAATACGCAGGAAAGCTGCGGCGGGCGGCTTTCGTCGGACTCTACGAGGGAGGACAGTCCAGGAGGCGCCGGCCGACAACCCGAATGATCCCGCGGTCCACGCTGCGGATCCTTTACGTGGTGCACGGCTTCCCGCCGGACACGTGGGCCGGCACCGAGGTGTACACGCTTGGCCTGGCGCTGGAAATGAAGAATCGCGGCCATGAGGTCGCGATCTTTACGCGTGCCCCGGCGGTGGCGAGCGTCACGGACGGCGGGCCGCCGGACTTCGGGGTCGAGCATGGCGAGTTCGCCGGACTGCCTGTCTGGCGAATGACACACCGCCTGGTGCACGGCAATCTACGCCAGAGCTACCATCAGCCGGCCGCGGAAGTGGCATTCCGCCACGTCGTACTCGGGTTCAAACCCGACGTGGTTCATTTCCAGCATTTGATTCATTTATCGGCCAGCCTGCCGATCGTCTGCGGCGAACTTGGTCTGCCGTCGGTCATGACCGTCAATGATTACTGGGCGCTGTGCTCGAGGGTGCAGATGATCCGGCCCGATGGCGTTCGCTGCGAGGAGAATCAAGGGCACGGATGCCTGTTGTGTGTTCGAGAAAAGCACTACCAGCAGATTCCCCTGGCCAGGCAGTTGCTTCCCGTCGTCGAGCCGATCATGTCGGTGCTTGGCTCCAGCGCGCGCGCGCTCGGAATCCCGCGCCTCGCGGAGTACGCGGACGCATTGCAGGATATGGGCGATCGGCTCGACGTCACTTGCGGCGCGTACGCGGCTTGTGATCTCGCCATTGCCCCCAGCCGTTTTCTACGGGAGAAGCTGCTCGACACCGGCAAGTTCGATCCACACAGGGTGCTGTACTCGGATTACGGCACACTGACCGCCGATCGCGGTGCGATCAGTCGGCGCGCCGAGGTGACCGCCGGGCTGGACGGAAAGGTGCGGCTTGGTTACGTCGGTTCGCTTCTCTGGTACAAGGGCGTCCACGTGTTGTTGCGCGCGATGCAACAGCTCACTGAACGGAATGTCGTGCTCGGGATTTACGGAGATTTCAGTCCTGAGACGGAGCCGTATCACGCCCAGCTCGCGGAGCTGGCGCAGGCGTGCGCCGGGAAGGTCGTCTTTCACGGACGCTTCGACAATCGAGCGATCGCGCGAGTCTACGAGCAGTTCGACGTACTCGTCGTCCCCTCGATCTGGTTCGAGAACTCACCGATCACCATCCACGAGGCGTTCCTGTTCCGGAAGCCGGTCGTGACCAGCAATATCGGCGGCATGGCGGAACTGGTGCGCGACGGGATCGATGGCCTGCATTTCAAGGTCGAGGACGCGGACGACCTCGCGCTCACGCTCGCACGATTCTGTGACGAGCCCCGGCTGCTCTCCGAGGTCTCGAACTTCCGGCATGTCAAGACAATGGTCGAGGACGCACGCGAGATGGAGGTCCGCTACAGAGCGATGGCCTGCGTCGTTCGCGAGCGCCGCCTTCAGGTCCTTACGGACCAGCCTGGCTCCGCTGCAATTGTCCAGGGGGGACCTGTCGAGCGACAGGGACGTGACATGAATCTCCTGCGCCCCGGCGGCGCGTGGGTGGAGTACGACGTTTCGATGATCGGTCCCGGCCCCGTGGAAATCCGCATCGACGTCCACGTGCTCGCCGCAGAAACCAACGTCCCGCTCGGGGGGTCCATCTCCCTGGACGGCGTGGAACTGGGGCGCATCGCCCCCTTTGTTTCGACCGGCCGCGATGAAGTGCGCAGCTTTGTGTTCGACATCGAGCTGCGAACGTCGGCACACCGCCTGCGCATCGAGGCAGGCGACTTGTTCTTGCGGGTCGCCAGAATCGTCGCGACCGAGCGGCCAGCGACGACGCATTCGCCGGACAGTTGAGCGTGACGGACCCGACGAGTCCCGTGTGAGCCACTGTCAGTTGCAGACTCGACACGAAACGCTGAACTTCAGCGATCGATAGCGACCCGCGGATCGACGACGATCTCGCGCGTACCGAAGATCTCGGGCAAGCCAAAGCCCTCGACAACGGCATTGAAGATGTGGACAAAGGCGGGATCCGACTGGACTGCCCAGAACGGGATCCGGAAGAGCCCGAGAATCTCGGCGTCGGGCCGCTTCCGCCGCGACTGAATCGACCGGCGCTTGTCGCTCATCGCGCCCAGCTTCGTACTGAAATCATCGATCGCCAGCATGTCGGCCTTGGCCAGCGGCGCGATGCCGATGGAACGCGTGCCGGCACGCAATTTGAGCCGCCACTCGTGCAGCGTGCCGCGGGCCCGTCCGTCCTGCGCATCGATCCGGTAGCCGTCATCATCAAGGGGGAGGAACGACGCGGTCCGCCTTTGGTGCACGAGCAGCGCTGCCGGCAGGACACGGTCGAGCACGGCCTGTTCGTAATTCTTGTAGATGAGCCATAGCGGATTGCGGACCTGCAGAAGGCGGACTTTTTGTGTCGCAATCCGACGGCTGGTCGCCATATGGTGGTGGTACGCGATCGCTTCGGGCACGTACGTCACGCGATAGCCCAGCACCCAGAGACGGAACCCGAAGTCCACATCCTCGTAATAGGCGAAGAAGTCTTCGTCGAAGCCGCCTGCGTCGTCGTAGACGTCCCGCCGGATCGCCATGCTGCCGCCGCAGCCAAAGAGCGTGTCGCACCGCCGGCGATACCTCTCAAGATCCGGATCGTCCATTCCGACCTGCCAGCCGATGCCGTGGAAATTCATCGCCGAGCCGCCGAAGTTGACGGCGCGGCCATTCCAGGAGAGGTTGAGGCCAGTCGTACAGTCGGTCTCTCTGCCGGCGATTGGCGTGACGAGTTGCCGAAGCCAGTTCCTGGCGACGCGCATGTCGGTATTGAGAAACACCAGCACGTCGCCCTGCGCGGCCTTCACACCCGCGTTGACACCACCGGCAAACCCCAGGTTTCGATTGGCGCGAATGACCCGCGCATCCGGAGCCTTGAGGGCGAGCCAATTCACCGAATCATCGACCGACGCATTGTCCACGACCACGATTTCGATCAGCTCGCGCGAGTAGTCCAGCGCCCGCAAGCTTTCGAACAGCGCCTCGAAATGGTGTGACCCGTTGAGGTTGACCAGTATGATCGATACGGACGGCAGGCTCACGGCCACCTCCGGGGGGCGCAACTCACCTGAGTCCGAAAATCATCATCGAAGGGCAGGCAGTCTACTGTACGGTGATCGACGCCGGGCGCACGTCGCGGGTCGCGCCGCCGTCATCGACGACCTGCACCAGAATGGTGTGGGGTCCGGGCGCGTCCGGTACTTCGATTTCCACGTTCCAGCCGTGCGCATTGGTACCGTGGATGTACGACGGGTACGCCTGAACAAGGTCTGGCCGCAGCGCAGTGATGCTGGTCTTGGCCCTGAACCGGTTATCGAAATAGACGCGGACCTCCTTGACTGCAGAGTCGTCGAGCGCCCATCCTGCGACTTGAAGCGGCTTCCCGGCTGGTACCCTCGCCCCGTCGGGCGGCAGGTCCAGGTACCCGAACGGGAGCTCGTTGTTCGGGTCGAGCGCACCGTTCTTGCCGCACGAGACAGCGACGCCTGACAGCAAGAGAGTCAGTATCAACGTGCGCGCACGCGGTGACGCGCGAAATCGAAACATTTCCATCGACACTTCTCCTTCAACGAAGTCATCGGTCGAACAACCGTGATCGATTTGGCTTTTACCCAAGCGACTCGAACCGCACTCAAGACAATGGTTGCGACGACGGATAACGCAACCTGCAGTTCTGAGGCAAACCTCGAAGGTTGCCATGCATTGTAACCCGCAGCTGCCCTCTCATATCTATATCGTCCACGCCGGGATTCTCGACAGTTGATGTCCATGCGACCACTCGGGCACCGCGCTCGTCAGAATCAGTTCCTTATATCGCGCGCGAAGCGTTCGCCGCCGGTCCACGAGACCGATCGAGCGCGGACGGTCATTCAGCAAGGTATCGGCGTCCACCATCCGGCAACAAGAACCAGCAAACTGCCGATAAGAGCCGATAAGATATGAATGCGCATCGCGCGTCGAAGTCTGCCAGGGCCTCTCGCGGATGCGCGCAGTCGTGTAAAGTTCATCTCTGGAGAGGAATCCCGGTCTGCCAGGCAGACCGACGGCATGCGGCACTACGGTCGGAGTACTTTACTGATGAGCTCGGAAGGCCGGCTTGAAGGCGCAACCGCACCGGCGAGCAGCAAGCTGGTGCAGCCCGTTCGTTGGCTGAACCCCTTCAGGGTCGTCGCTCTCATCGCCGCCTACAATGAAGCCGACATCGTCGGCACCGTTGTCTCGGACCTGATCGATCAAGGTGTGATGGTCTATTTCCTCGACCATTGCTCCACGGACCGCACTGTCGAAGTCGTCCAGCCATATGTCGGCAAGGGAGTCATCGCCATCGAGCGGTTTCCTGCCGACGGCGCCGCGAGCGATACCAGCCAGGGGTTCGAATGGGAAGAAATCCTGAAACGCAAGGAGATGCTCGCCCGCGAGCTCGACGCGCACTGGTTCATCCACCACGACGCCGACGAGTTCCGGGAAAGTCCCTGGTCCGATCGGCGTCTGGCCGAGGCGATCAAGACCGTTGACCGGTTCGGCTACAACGCGATTGATTTCCAGGTGTTCAACTTCCTGCCGACGCACAACGATTTCCAGCCGGGACGCGATCCACGAACGGCGTTTCCGTGTTACGCACCCGGCGAATCGTTCAACAAGGTGCAGGTGCGGTGCTGGAAGAAGACCATGTCGGCCGTGGACATCGCCACCGTCGGCGGACACGATGCGGCGTTCGCCGGCAGGAGGGTGTTTCCGATTCGGTTCATCCTGCGCCATTACCCGATCCGCGGACAGCAGCACGGCGAGCGCAAAGTGTTTGCCGAGCGGCGCGCACGATTCGTGTCGGCCGAACGCGCGCGGGGATGGCACGTTCAGTACGACGGAATACTGGAAGGCGACTCGTTCGTTCGCGACGCCGGTGCGCTTACCCCTTTCGATCCCGATGCGGTCCGTCTGCAGCTGATGCTCGAACACCGCGGCGTGGAAGAGCTGGAAGCGCGGGCACGCGCGGCCGAAGGGCGGGCCGCGGATCTCGGCGCGCGTCAGGTCAGTGAACAGCGTCTCATCGAGACGCTGAATCGCGAAATCGAACGGCTGGCCGGCGAACTGCACGCCCGAAACCGCGAAGCCGATCGGCTGCTCGGAATCATCGAGACGTCCCAGCGCGAGAGCGAGCGCCTCCGAGCCGAGCTCGACGAACGGGCCAATGAGATCGAACGGTCCCAGAGCGAAGTGCACCGGTTGACTGAGGCCCTGGCACAAGCCGATGCCAGGGACCGGAGCCTGGTCGACGCGCTGGCTGCCGCGGAACGAGAAGCACGGCATGCCGACACTCAGGCTCAGCGGGTGACCGGCGAGTTGTCTCTCCTCACGTCGCGCCGCGCGGTCGAGCGCGCGGACTTCGAAACCGCTGCCAGGCAAATCGCGGCGATCGAGCTGGAGCTCCGCCGTGCCCACGCTGAAATCGAATCTCTCGCGTCGACGACGACCAGCCTGCGCAACGAGCTTGATGCCGCGAAGAATCACGCCGCCGCGCTGCTGTCGTCGGCCAGCTGGCGGTGGATGGCCCCGCTCCGTGCGGCCAAGCGAATTGTCAGCGGTTCGGAACGATGAGCACTGCATCGCTGACGTACCCACCGGCCCGGTCGTCGACGACCCACCTGGCCGGCCTGGTCTGGACACTGATCAGAACGGACTTCAAAACGAGGTATCACGGCACAATTCAGGGCTTCCTGTGGGCGCTGCTGAAGCCGCTGACGATGTTCCTGGTGCTGATGGGGGTGTTCTCATTCATCTTCGCGTCGGAACCTGCGTATCGCCTGAACCTGATCATTGGATTGTTTCTCTGGGATTTCTTTGTCCAAAGCACCACGATGGGCCTGATCTCGCTCCATGTGAAGGGGTACCTGCTCACTAAGGCAAAGTTCCCGGCGTGGATCATCGTGGTCACGTCGATCTCGAACGCGCTCATCACGCTCGTCGTGTTCTTCGTCATCATCCTGGTCGCGCTGACCGTCTCCGGCCGGGCGCCGGCGCCGTGGGCCGTCGCCCTCTTTTTCTGGTATCTGATTCTGTTCATCTCGATCGTGATCGGTTTTTCGCTGGCGACAAGCGTCTGGTTCCTGCGCTATCGCGATCTCAATCAGGTGTGGGACGTGATCATCCAGGCGGGTTTCTTCGTGGCGCCGATCATTTACCCGCTCAGCATTCTGCCGGAGCATTTTCACAAGTACCTGTACTTGTGGCCGCCGACTCCGGTCATTCAGTTCGCGCGCGCCGTCCTGGTGACCGGCGCGGCACCAACGTTGAAAGCGCACCTGCTCCTCACCGGCGAAGCGGCAACAGTCTTGTTCGTGGGGATCGCGATCTTTCGCCGGTACGCACCGCGCGCCGCCGAGTACCTCTGAGCTGCTGAACAGCACCATGAGCATCATCGAAGTCGAGGCGGTTTCCAAGACGTTCTACGTGCCTTCGGTTCGCCGCGACACGATCCGCGAACATGTCCTCGATCTGTTTCGACCGCGCCAGGCCGATCTGCTGCCGATTCTCCAGAGCGTCAGCTTCGCCGTGCAACGCGGAGAAACCGTGGGGATTGTCGGACGCAACGGATCCGGCAAGAGCACGCTGCTGAAGATCGTCGCCGGCATCTTCCGTCCCGACGGCGGCCGCGTCACCGTCCTCGGCCCAATCACCCCGATTCTCGAGCTCGGCCTCGGCTGGAATCCCGCGCTCGATGCGATCGACAACATCTTCATCATCGGTTCGGTGATGGGATTGTCGCTCCGTGAAATCAGAGGGGCGATCGACGAAATCCTGGCCTTCGCCGAGCTCGAGCGGTTCGCCAATCTCAAGCTTCAGCACTACTCGAGCGGGATGGGCGCCCGCCTTGCGTACTCGATCGCCTTCAAGGCCGTCCGGGAGATCTTGATTCTCGATGAGATCTTTGCCGTCGGGGACGCCAGCTTTCAGGAGCGGTGCAAACAGCGGTATTCAGAATTGCGTGCAGCCGGCCATACGGTGTTGATCGTCAGCCACGATCCGCTGATCATCACGGGATTCTGCGATCGGGCGCTGCTGCTGGAACGCGGCCACATCATCATGGACGATTCGGCCGCACGCGTCTGCGATGCCTACAACGACCTGCTGCACAGCGCCCAACCGCACGAGCTCGTGCCTGCGGGGTCCTAGAATCCCGCGGATGGACAACGGAGATCCGCCGCCAAGCCGCGCCGTCAACCCTGATGCGCATCCTCCACGTTACTCCTTACTACGAGCACGCGTGGGCGTACGGCGGCATCCCGCGGGTCGTTTCCGCGCTGGCTTCCGGCATGGCGGCGCGCGGGCACGAGGTAACGGTCTGCACGACCGACGCCCGTGTACGTGACGAGCGACTGCCTCGGCCTGACGGCACTCCTCGCTTTGTATCGTGGCGGGAAACGACCGCGGCGGGCGTGGATGTCAGGATCTTTCCCAACGTCTCGAACTGGCTGGCCTACGACCTGCAGTTCTTCCTCCCGATCGGGCTCTCGGCCTATCTCCGGGCGCATGCCGCAGATTTCGATATCGCGCACGTCCACGCCTGCCACAACATTCCCGGTGCACTCGCCGCGCGGCATCTCATAAAAGCTCACGTTCCCTACGTCTTGACCCCCCATGGCACGGCCCTCAGACTCGAGCGCCGGCTGCTGGCGAAGTACCTCTTCGACGTCTCGATCGGACGAAACGTCCTGAGCGGTGCAGCAAGGCTTCTCGCCGTGAGCGAGGCCGAGCGCATCCAGCTGCATTCGATGGACGTTCCGGACGGACGCATCGCCGTCATTCCCAATCCCAGCGATCTCGCCGAATTCGCGGTGCCCATCGAACGCGGCACTTTTCGCGCGCGCTACGGCCTCGGCGATGGCGAACTGATCATGTTCCTGGGCAAGCTGACGCCGCGCAAGCGACTCGACGTCCTGGCGCGCGCGTTCGCGAGCCTCACCAGACCTGGCGCCCGGCTGGTCGTGGTCGGCAACGACATGGGCTATGGCGCCGAGCTGGAGCGGCTGATCGAAACTCTTCGGATCGGAGACCGCACCCTGCGCACCGGATTGCTGACCGGCCGCGATCGCCTCGAGGCGCTCGCCGATGCCGACGTCGTCGTCTACCCGTCCAAAGACGAAATCTTCGGTCTCGTCCCGATCGAGGCGATTCTGTGCGGCACGCCCGTGGTCGTCGCCGACGACAGCGGCTGCGGCGAGGTGATCACACGAGTGGGTGGCGGGCTCGTGGTCCCGCAAGGAAATGCCGGCGACCTGGCGACGGCGATCACCACGGTGCTCGAGACGCCGGCACACTGGCGCCGCTCGGCTGAAGCCGCCGCCCTGCGAGCGCGTGAATGGTACGGCGCCGCGAGCGTCTGCGATCAGCTCGAGACGGTCTACAGAGAGGTAATCGGGGAACAGTCGCCGAGATGAACTTGTCGCGATGATCGTCCCTCGCGACCACTCGTTCCTCCGGGGGAATCCGCGCGCAGCCTCGGGATCGTAAAGCAGTCTAATTACGGCTGGCGGTCGAAACGCGGCGAGGCCGCGGCGCCGCCGCGTCGTGCCCCGACGAGCCTCGATCCGACCGCCGCCGCGCATCGAGGAGCGCCACGTCCTCGATCAGGCGCTCGATCTGCCGCCGCTGACGCGAGATGACCAGCGAAAAATGCAGCGCCGCGATCGCCACGAAAAAAATCAGGACCAGCAGCAACAGCGCGGGACCGTAGAGAATGCCCAGGCGCAGCGCGACCGCGTCGAGCGTCCCCCGCGCCAGCGACAGGACAATGAGGCCCCCGCTGCACAGAATCCAGATGAACGAGTACTCCTCGCTCAACCGCCGCCGCCGAACGAGCTCCAGCACGAACACCAGCAAGGCGACGCTGGCGGTGACGGCGATGACCTGCGGCATGCTACTCATGGCTCGAACCCTCGATCGCCGGCCGAAAGGGGACGACCAGCAGCACCAGCAACACGCGCGCCATGGCGAGCGTCGTCCGGGCCGCCGTGAGGGATGTCCGGCCGGCGAGACGCTCCCGCATCTGCACCGCCACCTCGATCGTCTTCAGCCGGTTCTTGTGAAGCAGGAGCAACAGCTCCGGCTCCGGGTAACTCGTCGGATGATGGTGCGCCAGCAGCCGTACCGCACGGGGACCGAACGCCCAGAACCCGGACGTCGGATCGGTGACCCGCTCCCCCGTCACGGCCGACAGCAGTCGCGCGACGACGTGTTGCGCGAGGCGACGAAACCCCACGGCGCGGTAGCTCGACTCGGCGAGATACCGGGATCCGCGAACGACATCCGCCTGTCCGCAGGCGAGCGGCGCGAGCAGTGCGTCGATGCTTACGTCGTTGTGCTGGCCGTCGCCGTCCACTCTCACCACCGTGTCAAACGCCTCCGCCACGGCATAGCGGAACCCGGCCCGCATCGCGCCGCCAACGCCGACTACCGATCCCAGGCGCAGCCATTCCACGGGCAGGTGCTTCAACACCGTGGGCGTGTCGTCAGTCGATCCATCGTCCACCACGAGGATGCGGTGATCGGGGTGCCGCTGGCGCAGGTCGGCCACGACGGTGGGCAGGCTCGCCGCCTCGTTGTGCGCGGGGATAATCACCACGACTTTCATGACAATCCGTGCATTTGAGCCGCAATGCTCTTTACCGGAGGTTCACCTCTCGCGGGTGCATGCTGTGGGCGGGGCGAGACGTCCCGCCCCACACGCGGCGACCGAGCCAGACAAGGATCGCCGCGGTCCACGCGAGATCCCTGACCAGATGCACAGGCATGAACAGGAAACCGGCCCGATCGCGGAACTTTCTTGCCGCTCGAACGCCTGCAACAAACCGTTCGCCTGCGAGCATGACAACAAGCCCCCCCGAAAGAGCGGCGAGCAGGAGCGACGCGTACCCAAACAGCGCGAGGATGGCGGCAACCGCGAGTCCGACGACGGCCACGGCCATGACTGGCGCGTGCAACATCATGTCGAAACGCGAGACGTCGTCGCCCGTCAGCCTGCGGCGATGTTTGGTGACCAGGTCGAGGCGTCCGTAGCCGAAGCCGTACTGCTGGCGAAGGTAACCAACGAGGTCGTCTCGCCACTCGTGGGTGCTCGTCGCCTCGCGGCAGATGGCCAGCCGATAGCCGGCGTGGATCAGCCGGTAGCTGATGTCGTTGTCGTACCCGTAACCGAGACGCTCGTCGAGGAGGCCAACGCTGGCGAGAGCGCTCGCGCGATATGCGGTGTTGCCGGTGCACACGTGATCGACGGCGTGCGGGTTTCGAATCTGTCCATACCGATGCTCGAGGTCGAGGCCCATCACCCGCGACCAGATCGAGCCATGCGCCGGGGCCACATAGTAGCCCTGCGCGGCCGCGACGTCCTGGGCAGCCAGTTCCGAGGTCAAGGAGCTCAGCCAGCCAGGGTGAAGGATGACGTCCTGGTCGACCTGGCAGATGATCGGATGCGTCGCGCGGCGGATCCCCTGGTTGATTGCGGCCGCAGCGCCTAAACCCGCTCCGTCGAGAACCTCGAGACGACCGAACCGGGCATAGGATTCCAGAATCGTGCGCGATCGGTCGCGGCTCCCGTCGTCGACCGCGAGGACCTCCATCGCACGGCCATCGTCCTGGGCGAAGATGGCCGACAGCGTCCGATCGAGCCACGCTTCCCCGTTGTGGACGGGAATGACGAACGTCACGCCAGGCAGCAGGCTCATGAGCTTTGAGAGCGTAGCGAACCCAGGCAGTTTCCGCGCCAACCGGCAATGTGGCAGAAGGATACGGCTGTCAACACTTTACGTATGCAATTTCAGGCAGGTCGTTTGTGACCGATGGGAGTTCGCGACAAAAGTCACCCCTGAAGAGGTCTTTCGGCAATCTGTCCGCTAATGCGAAGCTCAGCAACACCTTAGCGAGACACCTCCTAGCCTCCCGCGGTCAAAAGGGACGCCGCGTCGAGAACGCTCACCGCTGTGGCGTCGACAGCTTCTGTTGATTTCGACGAACGCACTCCCGGGCCTCAGCCATCGCGGGAACAAAGGCGAGCACTTCCTGGCACAGTCGCAGGGCGCCACCCGGATCATGGAGACTCTCTTCGTCGAGAGCGGCGAGCAGGAGCCTGGCCTTCGTATCGGACGGCACACGTGCTATCGCCAGTCTAAGGACTTCGCTCGCCTGCTCTACCCGGCCGGTGTCCAACAGGGAGCCGGCCAGTCCCAGGTACCCCTTCACCAGACCCGGACGGAGAGCGATAGCACGTTGATAGGTAGCCTCCGCAGCCGTCTGGTCGCCAGTCGTCCGGTAGGCGTCCGCGAGGCCGTACACCGCCTCCCAGGTTCGCGGAGCCTTCTCCACAGCGTCGGCCCATAGGCGTACCGGGTCGGCCCACACGCGATTTCTCGAAACGGTCAGCCCTGACAAGACGGCGAGGACCGCGCAAAGGGCGACCACAAGCGCCGGCCGTCGGCGTCGATTCGCGGTGGTCTCCTCCGATCCCGCCAGTCTGGCGACGAGCGCACCGACGGCCATGAAGAAGCCGCAACTGGCCAGGTACACGCGATGTTCGGCCATCGGCGCACCTTTGTCGGCGACCAGCACCAGGAGACTCGAGGGGAGGAGCAACACCAGGAACCACACGATGCCGAACGTCACGAGCGGTTCGCGCCTGTGTTCCAGCACGGCTATCGTCGACATGAGAGCGATCAGGCCGACTGCCGCAACCGCCCGCGAGTCGGAGAACGTCAGAATGGGATACACCGCAGGAATGAGGGACTGGGAGACGGGAGCAACCAGAAGGGTCAAGTACCGCGCGACCACGTGCAGGACGACCAGCACGTTCTGCCACTGAAATCGCGTCGCATCGGGATGCTCGACGGCGAGGTACAGCCATACTCTGCCGATGCCGGCGGCAAGCACCGAGATCACGAGCGTCAGATGAACGGGCCAAACCCGAGCCTTGGTGCTCCCGACGTTGCGAAGGACGAGGCCGTCGTACGCCAACAGTACGAAAGGCAGCATCGCCGCCGTTTCCTTGGTGCCCATTGCGAGGACGAACGCGGCAAGGCCTCCGGCAAGCCAGCGCGCGCCGCTGCCAACGAACGCGCGGCGGAAGCAAAGCATGCTGGTAAGAAAGAAGCTGGCGCAGAGGAGGTCGGAGCGGCTGCTGACGTATCCCACCGCTTCGGTCAACAATGGGTGAACGGCGAAGACGCTCGCGACTGTGAACGCCGTCAGGGTTGGCCCCGCGCTCGACGCGCCAGGCCCAGGTTGGCCGCGATCACGAGCCCTGTACCTGGCGAGCGCGAACAGCAACACGACGTTGAGGACGTGCAGGAACAGGTTCGTCACGTGATAGCCAAACGCGCTCCTGCCGCCCCACAGGGCATAGTCGAGCGCATACGAGAAATTCACAACTGGTCGCGTGATGCTGAAGCGGAAAACGAACAGGAAATTCGTGAGATGCTCGATCGACGGGTTCTGCAGGATCTCGAGGTCGTCGTCGAACACGAAGGGGTTGTCGAGCGCGTTCAGATAGACTGCCGCCGCGAGCACAGCGGCAACCCCGGCCGCCAGGACGGCGGTCTGCCGGTCGGTGAAACGGTCAAGAGCCCGTGTGCCGGGCACGGCCATCTTGAAAAGTGTAAACCCGATGGCGCAGAACTGGGTCGCCTGTAAGTGGTTCAACCTGGCAGTGCATGACGCATCAGATGTACGCCGGAAGGATCGGCCCGGCGACGAAAGTCTACCGTTCAACACCCTTCTACAGGGGAATTAGCCTGGTTCACGTTTTCTTGGATTCTCACAAGGCATTGTAATTAAGACACTTGTGGTCCATTGACCTGCCTGGACTGGAACGGCAGAGAAGTTGCTCAATTGCTCGACCGGAGGCGGTAATCAATGAATCTGAGACTGAAGACTTTGTTCGTGGCTTTTGCGGCTCTACTCCTTCTCAGGGTGGCTCCTGCCGGCGCAGCGACCCTCTCCTGGGACAACACAGCTGATACCACTGGGACCGCCAGTTATGACGGCAGTGGTGGCTCGCTTGTGGGGACGACGATTCAGTACTTCGACATCTTCATCGCATCAGGAACGTCGGCCGATGGTCAGTACTACTGCCAGACCTGCGTCCTGAACTTCACGACGGGTGGCAACTTGTTGGAGAATGCCACCGGGATCTACTCGTGGAGCGGCGGTGGAACGTTCACGCTCACCGGCACTATCTGGACTGACACCGTAACGCCCATTCCGGGCAACTTCACCACAGCTGGCACCGGGTCGATCATTGCGTCGGGGACGCTCCTTGCCGGTTCGTTTACTAACCCGGTCGGCGCGACCGGTCTCATCACGGCCACGGGCACGGGACAATTCACCGGCACGGGCCCTGACTCAAAGAACGAAGATCTCCTGTCGTTCCTGGGAATCAGCAACCCGTTCACGTTCGCGAACACGAACATCTCGGCTTCGGGCTGTGTCATCAACGGGGCTGGCGGTTTCAACTGCAACGTGTCGGAAGCCGACATCACGAACATCAGCGCCGCTGCTCCTCCAGGCGTTCCTGAGCCCGCGTCCCTCCTGTTGCTGGGCACCGGACTTGTGATGGTCGGTCATCGGATTCGACGCAGGATGAAGGGATCGCGCTAAGTACTTAACACGGCTTTCCTTCTCGCCTCCCCCCGCTTCCGGATTTCTGGCCCGCGTCGGGCCGGGGAACCGGAAGCGGGGTTTTTCGTCTCCGTCCCCTGGTTTGTCAGTAAGAGCTGCGATATTTGTCGTCGGCCAGGGCGACTTCCCCCCATTTGAAGCCAGTTCAAGATCCTTACTCTTCTGTAAGTCTTTCCATTCGCATCGTTTATGAGCCGGTAATCAGTTGGGAGCGACCTTTGCTCCCTGACGGCTGACGTCTTGCTTCGCAAGTAGAGACCGTAAAAAGGACGCCGCAGGGCCCCCGGCACGAGGAATCCACGCCCGTGGCAGATTGACGAATAACATCATGTTCAAGAAGTCCGCGGGAATCGTCGGCCTCGTCGTAGTCGGCGCCCTGTTTCTTTCCGGCTGCTCCAAGAACCGCGAGACGGCAAAGCGCGAGTTCGTGCGCAGTGGCGACGGGTACGTTGCTCAGAAGAAGTATTCCGAGGCGATCATCCAATACCGCAATGCAGTGCAACAGGATCCCAAGTTCGGGGAAGCGCGGCTGAAACTGGCGGACAGCTACCTCCAAGTTGGCGATTTCGGGAACGCCTATCGTGAGTCCATTCGGGCGGCGGATCTCCTCCCTGGCGACGCGAACGCCCAACTGAAGGCCGGCGAGATGCTTTTGTCCGTCCGCAAGTTCGAGGATGCGATGGTGAAGGCGGACAAGGCGCTGGCGGCTGCTCCGAATCTGATCGAAGCGCAGATCTTGCGCGCCAATGCCTACGCTGGTCTCAACAAGCTGGACGACGCCGTGGCGGAAATGGAAGACGCCATCAGCAAAGCGCCCGACCGAAGCCAGACCTATGCGCGCCTGGGCGCACTGCAGATGGTGCGAGGCGATCGCGAACTCGCCGAAAAGGCGTTCAAGAAGGCGGTGGACACCGATCCCCAGTCGATTCCGGCGCGGCTCGCGCTCGCCAATTTCTACCTGGTCGCGGGCTTCAAGGCAGACGCCGAGGCTCAGCTCAAGGGCGCCCTGAAGGTCGCCCCCCGGAATCTGCTGGCGAATCGTGTCATGGCCTACTTCTATTACGGCACAGGACGTGCGGCCGAGTCGGAGCCCTTTTTGAAGGTTGTGGCTGACGTTACGCCGGACGCGAGCGGCAGACTGGCTTTGGCCGACTATTACGTGTCGCGACAGCGCAAGGACGAGGCACGACAACTCCTCGAGGTCATTGCAAAAAGCGAGGATGGTCTTGCTGCCACCGCTTCGCTGCGGCTGGCCAGCCTCACCGGTGATCCGAACCTCTCGCTGGAGCTGGTCGAAGGGGTCCTGCGCAAGCAACCAAAAAATGCCGACGCCCTGATGGCAAAGGCTCAGATTCTCACCGCCAAAGGAAGTCGCAACGAAGCGCCGAGCGCCGCGCGGGCAGCCATCGCGGCGCAACCGCAGTCGGCTCAGGCGCGGTTCACGCTCGGCCGGGTCCTGGCCCTTCAACATGAGAATGACGCGGCGATTACGGCGTTCAACGAAGCGATCCAGCTCAATCCCAGACTCGCCGCCGCAGAAGTCGAACTGGCGAAGCTTCACCTGCTGGCCGGCCGGCTCAAGGAAGCCGAGCAGTTTGCGACGAGCGCGCTCAGCAAAGTCCCGGGGTTGGCGGAGGCGCAGCTACTGCTCGCGCGCATCAGTCTGAGGAAAGGCGAACCCGAAAAGGCGGAACCTCGGCTCAAAGCGCTGATCGCCGCCTTCCCGGACTCGCCCGGCATCCAATCGCAAATCGGCATGCTCGAGCTGCAGAAGCGCAATCGCGCCGGAGCGCGGGCCGCGTTTGGACGCGCGCTGGCGCAGGACCCGACCTATGGCGAGGCGCTCGGCGGAGTGATTCAGATGGATCTTCAGGACAAGCGCCCGGATGCCGCCAAGGCGCGTCTGGAAGAAGCGCTCCGACTCAAGCCCAGGGACGAGGAGGTCCTCAGACTTGCGGCAAGGACGTACGTGAACCTTCGCGACGTCGCCGGCGCAGAGCGGGTGTTACGTCAGGCGATCGACCTCGACCCGAACGGCATCGAAGGATACGCGATGCTGGGCCGATTGTATGCTTCGGAACGGCGGCTCCCGGAGGCCACGGCACAATTCCAGACGCTGGCGGAGCGGCGGCCGAAGTCGGTTTCGGCGCATACCCTCGTCGCCATGCTCCTGGAAATGCAGAACAAAACGGCTGAAGCACGGGCGAAGTACGAACAGGTGATGCAGCTGGACTCGCACGCCGCCGTCGCCGCGAACAACCTGGCGATGATCTATCTGGGCACCGGCGGGAATCCTGAGGTCGCTTTGCAATTGGCGCAGACCGCGAAGTCCCAGCTCCCGGACAATCCGGACGTCAACGACACCCTCGGCTGGGCGTACTACAAGAAAGGAATGTTCAGTCGCGCCATCGTTCCGCTCAAGGAGAGCGTCGCGAAGAATCCGGGAAATCCAGGATATCTTGCGCACCTGGGTCTGGCTTACGCGAAGAACGGCCAGCTCGACGAGGCCCGGGAGCCGCTGAAGCGCGCCCTGGCAAACGGCCAGAACTTTCCGGATGCGAAGGAAGCCAGCGACACGTTCGCCTCCATCTCGAAGCGATCCTCATGACCGTCTCACGAACGTTCTGAGTGCATACGGCGATGAGGAACTTTGATGCGGGCGTTCGTTATTCGCTGAAGCTTTGCGCGATTGCCTGCTGTGCGGTCTGGGTCGTCGGCTGCTCGACGGACCCTGACATCGCCAAGCGCAAGTATCTCCAGAGCGGCGATCAGTACGTCGCCCAGGGCAAGCTCAAGGACGCCATCGTCCAGTACCGAAACGCGATCCAGCGGGATCCGCGCTTTGGTGAGGCCAGGTACAAGCTGGCCGAAGCTCTGGCCAAAACCGATGATGCTCAAGGCGCGTTGCGCGAGTACATCCGGGCGGCCGATCTCCTCCCGGCGAACCTCGAAGCCCAGCTCAAGGCCGGCACCGCCAACCTTCTGGCCCGCCGCTTCGACGATGCGCGCCAACGGGCGGACAAAGTCCTCACGATCAACCCCACCAGCGTTGAAGGCCACGTCCTCCGGGGGAACGCTCTCGCTGGCCTGAGGGATTTCGACGCCGCCGTCGCTCAAATCGACCAGGCCATCAAGGCCGACCCGGAGCGGAGCCTCACGTATGCCGATCTGGGCTATATCCAGTTGGCTGGCGGCAATACTGCGAAGGCGGAGCAGGCGTTCAAACAGGCCATCAGCCTCGACCCGAAGTCGGTCAATGTGCACCTGGCGTTGGCCAACTTCTACTGGGCAAGTGCCAAGCGCGAGCAGGCCGAACAGACACTGAAAGACGCGCTCGCGATAGATTCCCGGAACGTCGCCGTAAATCGCGCGCTCGCGTATTTGTACATGGCGCTCGATCGAAAATCCGATGCCGAGGCGCCACTGAAGCTCGTGGCCGACGAGACCAAGGATACGAATGCCCGTGTCCTCCTCGCAGAGCTCTATCGCGCGACCGGGCGCGAGCCCTTGGCGCTGGCGCTCCTCGATACGATGGCGACGGAGCCTAAGGCGTTCGCGCTGGCGCGCGCGCGGAAAGCCGCGCTCCTGTACGCGACCGGTCGAAAGCCGGAAGCGTACGCGGCCATCGACGAAGTCCTCGGCAAAGAGCCCAAGAACACCATCGCCCTGCTGGCACGAACGCAATTGCTCGTCTCGGACGGCAACCTGGACGAGGCGCTCAAGTTGGCGCAAGCGGCGGCGGCGGACTCCTCCTCCGTGGACGCTCGATTCGCCATCGGTCGCATCCAAGGCGCCCGCGGCGAATTGGAAGAGGCGACGAAAGCCTACAACGACGTCTTGAAGCTGGCGCCGAGGTTCGGGGCGGCGAAGCTCGAGCTGGCAAAAGTAAGTCTCCTCGCCAACCGGCCGAAGGATGCGCTGCGCTTCGCCGACGAAGTGCTGGCGGTACAGCCCCGGAGCGCCGACGCGACGCTCGTCAAGGCACGCGCGCTGATGGTCCAGGGCAATGCGGCAGGTGCCGAAGAGCCGATGAAGCGCCTTGCCGCTGCATTTCCGGGTTCGCCCGACATTCAGGCGCAACTGGGCGCCTTGTATCTGCTGAAAGCGGATACACGGGCGGCGCGCGAGGCATACGACCGCGCTCTCAAGATCGAGACGGGAAACGTGGGGGCGCTGACGGGCCTCACGCGGATGGACCTCGCGGAGAAGAAGGGGGCGGCGGCTCGCGCGAGAATCGATGCCGCCCTGGCTCAGCACCCCGACTCGGCGCCGCTCCTGCTCCTTGCCGCACGAACGGATGCGACGCTCGGCGACCGGGCGGGAGCGGAGCGCAAGCTTCGGCAGGCCATCGAGGTTGCGCCGTCGGATCTCATCGCGTATTCGCTGCTTGGACAGCTGTTGGCCACCGATCGACGGCTTGACGAGGCGATCGCGGAGTACGAGAAGATCGCCAAGCGAAAACCCAAGTCGGTCAGCGCACACACGATGATCGGGATGTTGCTGGAGATGCAGGGTAAGCGGCAGGAAGCGAAAGAGCGGTACGAGCAGGCCCTCGTCGTGGACAGCCGCGCGGCCGTCGCCGCGAACAATCTGGCGATGTTCTACCTGGATACCGGCGGGAACGTCGACGTCGCTCTGCAACTGGCCCAGACCGCGAAGTCCCAGCTCCCGGACAATCCGGACGTCAACGATACCCTCGGCTGGGCGTACTACAAGAAGGGGCTGTTCGCACGCGCAATCCCTCCGCTCCGGGAGAGCCTCGCCAAGGAGCCCAAGAACTTGCGGAATCTGGCGCACCTGGGCCTCGCCTACGCGAAAAACCGTCAGTCGAACGAAGCTCAAGACGTTCTAACGCGAGCCTTGTCGAACGGCCAGAACTTTCCGGAAGCGAAAGAGGCCGTTGAAGCACTCGCCGCGTTATCGACGTCGAAGCGACCCAGCTGACACTCGAGATGCCTCCGGTTTTGATGCTCGCCTGACAGATCCGTAACTCGTCCGCGCCTCTCCGATCCTCGTAGCCCCTTATCTTCAGTCGCTTACGGCAGTTCTCCTCCGGGCATGGCCCCTGCTCTTTCCAGAGCGAAACAGCCTCTTCGAAGGAGAACCGGACTGATGAATTCACCTGCAACACCCTCGCACAGGAGACAACGATTCCAATCTCGGCTGGGCGCGACACTTTTGACAGCGCTCGCAATCACGCTGGCCACGCACAGTGTCAAAGGTCAGGAGAGAAGCTCAGCCGTCGAGAAGGAATTGGACGGCACGCTGGAAGTGCAAATCGAGGATTCAGTTGGCGGCGCGCGCCTGCGTCATTTTCTCAAGACCCCGGGCGGCGGGCGCCTGGAGCTGACGTTCCCCGGCAAACCTCCTGAACTGCTCACCGACAGCCGTGTGCGTGTCCGAGGCACCGAGAAGTCTGATGGCACGCTGATGCTGACGTCGGGAAACTCGATACAAACCATGTCCCTCGCGTCGACGAATACGTTCGGAGTGCAGCAAACGCTCGTCATCTTAATCAACTTCCAGAACAACCTCACGCAACCCTACACTGTCGCGGCGGCGCAGGACGTGACGTTCACAAGCACCAGCAACTATTACCTGGAGAACACGTATCGCCAGACCTCGCTCGCTGGTACCGTCGTGGGCTGGTACACCATTGCCGCGAGCAACACCACCTGCGACAACACCACGTGGGCAGGGCTCGCCGATCAGGCCGCGGCGAGCCACGGCGTCAATCTCTCGGCATATCCACGACGTATCTACGCGTTTCCTCAGACGGGTGCCTGCTCATGGTGGGGACTGGGCTCGGTCGGCGGCAACCCCTCCCGCGCATGGATCAATGGCAGCTACGCGCTTCGCGTCGTCGGGCACGAGCTCGGTCACAATTTCGGTGACTACCATTCCCACAGCATGTCGTGCAATGAGACCGGGTGCACGATCAGCGAGTACGGCGACGACCGCGACATCATGGGGGCAACGAGCGGTCACATGAACGCGTTCCAGAAAGAGCGGCTCGGCTGGTTGAACTACGGATCGTCGCCGTCAATCCAGACGGTCGCCACCACGAACAACTACTGGATCGAGGCGATGGAAACCGCCACAAACGGCGGGCCGAAGGCGCTCAAGATCCTGAAGTCCGTCGACCAGTACGGTTCCCGCACGTGGTACTACGTCGAGATGCGCGCGAGGATCGGTGCCGACGGCAGTGTCCCGGCGGGCGTCGCCATTCACACCGGAGATGAACACAACGCCAACAGCAGCTACGAAAAAGACATGCAGCTGACGTCGACGTGGGATTCGGTGCTGGATCCCAGTCAAAGCTTCACGGATCCGGCGATCGGGCTGACGATCACGACGATCACGGCCGACAGCAGCGGTGCGCTCGTGCAAGTGGCGTTTGGAGCCGTGCTGTGCATCAAGGCCGGGCCGAGCGTGTCGGTCTCGCCGCTGACCCAGTCGGTCCAGCCTGGCGGCACGGCCAGTTACACGGTGTCGGTGCGCAACAATGACAGCGCGGTCTGCGCGGCCGCCCCATTCAATCTGAGCCAGACCGCTCCAGCCGGCTGGACGGCGTCGTTCGGAGCAGCTTCGCTCTCGTCGCTGGCCCCGGGCGCGACGGGCAGCGCGTCGCTGTCGGTGACGAGCCCGGCGACGGCTTCGAGTCCAGCGTCGATCAGCATAAGTGCCGTTGAGAGCGGCTCCTCGCTCGCTACGTCGGTTGGCATTTCTGTTGGCATCGGTGGCACTTCGACGAACGGTGGCAAGTCGACATCGTGCACCAGGGCCGCGCCGGGCGTGGCAGTCTCGCCGCTCAGTCAGTCGGTCGTGCCTGGCCGCACGGTCAGTTACACGGTGTCGGTGACCAACCGCGACACGGCCTGCGCGGTCGCCCCATTCAATCTGAGCGCCGTTGTTCCGACTGGCTGGTCGAGCTCCTTCGCACCAGCATCGCTCTCGTCGCTAGGACCCGGCGCTACCGCGAGCGCGTCGCTGTCGGTGACGAGTCCGTCGACCGCCTCGAGTCCGGCGTCGATCAGCATCAGTGCCGCTGAGAGCGGCTCCTCAGTCGCCAGGTCGATTAGCATTTCGGTTGGCATTTCGACGACTCCCGTCAAGTTGAAATAGGCGTGAAGAGCTGCACCGTGCAGCAGCGGTTGGAGCTTCGATCATTGTGCACCGCGGAATCGGG
>Ga0068858_100000380_pt1 | contig 46520 bp, 51 predicted proteins | sample KBSSwiS12_FD_66589 | JGI IMG/M metagenome (GOLD analysis project Ga0068858, IMG submission 66589) | Switchgrass rhizosphere microbial communities from Kellogg Biological Station, Michigan, USA - KBS Switchgrass S1-2 | ecosystem: Host-associated > Plants > Roots > Rhizosphere > Soil ...
GAAGTCGGACCGTCACCTGACGGCACAGCGGTATCAATTGCCATTCACTTGCCCTTGCACTTCGCTCTTTGAGGGACGCCGCGGTGGCGATGACATTGCCCCCACGCCGTCCGTCCCCACGGCGGCTGCGGCCTGATAGACGCGGGCATGCGGCTTTGCCAACAGCATTTTGGGAGGATTGTTGCGATAGCGGCTCGCCATGTATGGCTGCGGCATGCGTCTCGCACTTTATCAACCGGATATTGCCGGCAATGTCGGCACGATCCTGCGCCTTGCGGCATGTTTCGATGTCGGCGTCGATCTGATCGAACCGATGGGATTCGCATGGTCCGAGCGCGCGCTGGCGCGCGCCGGGATGGATTATGCGGCGCGGGCACGGGTTTCGCGCCATGCCGACTGGCCAGTGTTCGAGCGCCAGGCGGCGGGGCGGATGGTGCTGTTGACGACGCGTGGCGGGACTCGTCTCGATCAGGCATCCTTCTTCGCCGATGACGTGTTGCTCCTCGGATCGGAGAGCGCGGGCGTGCCTGACGAGGTGCATGACCGCGCCAGTCTGGCGGTGCGAATTCCGCTGGCCGAGGGATTTCGCTCCTTGAATGTCGCGGTGGCGGCGGGCATCGCGCTGGCCGAAGGGCTGCGGCAGACCGGAGGATTCCCCGCGTGATCGAACTGGACGACCAACAGGCCACCGCGCGCCAGTGGTTCGAGCAATTGCGCGACCTGATCTGTGCCGAATTCGAGGCGATCGAGCGCGAGGCCGGATCCGACGCCGCGTTCGACTATCTCGCCTGGGACCGCAGCGACCCCGACGGATCGCCCGGTGGCGGTGGCGTGCGCGGGGTGATGAAGGGCAAAGTGTTCGAGAAGGTCGGCGTCAACGTCTCGACCGTGGCTGGGACTTTCGACGGCGATTTCGCCAAGACCATCCATGGAGCCGCGGAAAATCCGGGCTTTTTCGCGACCGGCATCAGCCTGGTCGCGCACATGGCCAACCCCCATGTCCCCGCGGTACATATGAACACGCGCTTCCTGGTCACGACGAAGCGCTGGTTCGGCGGCGGTGCCGATCTCAACCCGCCGCTGCCGCGCGACGAGGACACGGCCGATTTCCACGCCCGGCTGAAAGCGGCCTGCGACGCGCACGGCGCGGACTATTACGACCGCTACAAGGCCTGGGCCGACGACTATTTCTACATCCCGCACCGCAAGGTGCATCGCGGCGTCGGCGGCATTTTCTACGATCATCTCGAAGGCGATTTCGCGGCCAATTTCGCCTTTACCCAGGAGATTGGGCGCGCCTTTCTCGACATCTATCCGACACTGGTGCGACGGCGTATGTCCGCTCCCTTCACTGCGGCCGAGATTACAGAGCGCAACCTCTGGCGCGGGCGCTATGCCGAGTTTAACCTGGTCTATGACCGCGGGACCCTGTTCGGGCTCAAGACCGGCGGCAACGTCGATGCGATCCTGATGAGCCTGCCGCCGGTCGTCGAATGGGCGTGACGCCGTGGCATTGACGCCGGTCGTCGCGAGCGAGATCGCGACCATTGTCACCACGCTGGAGATGACCGAGCGTCCGGCAGCGCGGCCCCTGCCCGAATCGCCACTGCAACTGGTCGCCTGGACCGCGCCCGATCCGGTAAAATACCGCGCGTTGTTCCGCCGGGTCGGGGCACCCTGGCTGTGGTTTTCGCGGCTGGCGATGGACGATGCGACGCTGTCGCGAATCATTCACGATCCCGCCGTCGCGATTTTCGCGGTGCTGGACCGGCGCGGGATCGAGGTGGGCATGCTCGAGCTCGACTTTCGCGACGGCGGCGCGTGCGAACTCGCCTATGTCGGGTTGATCCCGGAACTGACCGGTCAGGGTCACGGGCGCTGGCTGATGGCGCAGGCGCTGATGCGCGCCTGGACCAAGGGCGTGGAACGGGTATGGGTGCACACCTGCACGCTCGATCACTCCTCCGCGCTGGGCTTCTACCGCAGCTCGGGATTCGTGCCGGTCAGCCGGACGATCGAGACCTTCGTGGATCCGCGAGTCGCCGGGCTGCTCCCCGCCGACGCGGCTCCTCAGATACCCTTGCTCGCACCGATCCGGCGATAGAGCGCGATGCGAACCAATATGCTGCCGAGCATGGCGATGGCGACGACAGCGGCGCCGACAATGTCGATGATCAGCGCCGACACCGGGTTGGCGAGCGGGGCGCGGTCGAGCAGGTCACCGAGCGCGATTACCGGATAGGCGAGCAGCAACCCGGCAAACAGGATCAGGGTGGCAAAGCCGGCGAGCACCAGCCCGCGCCCCCGCGTCATACGAAAGCTTTGCGCGACCGCGGCAAACGGTCCGACCCCCGGGTTCGCCGCGAAGATCGTCCCGGCGAGGATCAATCGCCCGGCGAGATAGAGCGCTGGTACGAGGAGGAAGAAGGTTATCAGCCCAAGGCCGACCAACATGTCGACGATCATGGTGAGCAGGAAATAGGCAGGCAGACGCCGCAATCCGGCGAGCAAGATGCCGCCGACGTCGCGCCTCTCGCGGTCGAGATACAGCATCAACACGGTCAGCGCGCCGAACACCGTCGCAACGTCGACCGCGATTAGCAGCGGTGCGTTCTCGGTGAAGAACCTCAGCATCGCCTCGGCCTGGGCGTTGAGATCGAGCTGTGGCGCCTGCCCCTTCGCTATTGTCACGGTCGCAGTGCGGGCCGGAACGAACAGCATTCCTGCAAGGTGCGGCAGGAACAGGAAGAATCCGCCGACCGCGATCAACACCCCGCGATCACACCGCCACATCGACCAGGCGTCGCGAAAGACGCCGCGCACATCAAGGGTCATCTGGCGTTAACGATCGACTCGCGGGCGTCACGCAGGGCAAGATAGAGCTTGGCGCAGAAGGCGGTGGCGAGAACGGTGAAACCGGTCACGACCGCGCCGACCATGATCGAGGTCAGGATCGTCGCCAGCGACACCGCGCTTTCGCCGTCGAACAGCAAGCCGAAGATCGCGCCGAAGACGAATTGCGTGGCCTTTTCCGCGACAGCGGAGACGATGAGATAGAGCAGAACGACGCCAACGATCTTGAGCGCGAAACCGCGCGTCAGGCGGAAAGAGCGGCGGAAGACACCCAGCCCGCGCCGCTCCATCACCATCGTCGGCAGCACGACGCTCAGCCGGGCGGCGACCCATAGCGCGACAAGGACGAACAGCAGCCCGTACAGCACGATGAAAGCGCGCACGGGCCCGCCAGGGGGCGTCGGATGCCCGCTCGCGGCCGCTACGAAATCGAAACCGGCGAGTTGGAGCGCGATCAGTACGGGCGCGGTGGCGAGCAGAAGAGCCGCCAGGAGTAACAGACTGATGCCGATCGCTGGCAACAGCCGCCGCCCGGCCATCTGGATTGCCACCGACCGTCCGCCATGCGGATCGAGCGCCAGCGCGGTAATCGCCAGCTTACCCCACAGGCTCCACAGCCCCAGCGCGATCATCACGCACTGGATGACCAGCCGTTCGGCCGACGCTACGCTGGACGTGAGCGGCGCCAGGCTAGTGTAGATCGACATCGGCACGAAGACGCCCATCAGCGCGATCGGCACCACCGCCGACAGGTTGTCGCTGATGAACTCGACCGTGCGATCCCATACCGACCCGATAACGACCATGGCATTCCCGCCCTTCCCTGTGCCTTCCCGCGCCTGTAGCGCAAGCCCCTGATGCATGCCAACAGGAACGCCCAGGCCTTGCGCCATCCGCTACGATGGCGCAGGCGGCATCGCCGTGACGCACCCCGCCGACGACATCGAATGGCGCATTGCCTCCGAACCGGTCGCCTATGAGGCGGCGGTGGCGGTGATGGAAGCGCGCGCGGCAGCGGTCGCCGCCGGCACCGCGCGCGAGCTGATATGGCTGCTGGAGCATCCGCCGGTCTACACCGGTGGCACCAGCGCGGATCCGGCCGAGTTGCTCGACCCGCGCTTTCCCGTGGTCGGCACGGGACGCGGCGGGCGCTACACCTATCATGGACCCGGCCAGCGAATCGGCTATGTCGTGCTCGATCTCAGCCGGCGCGGGCGCGATGTGCGCCATTTCGTCCACGCGCTGGAAGGCTGGGTCATCGCCGCGCTGGCCGACATCGACGTCGCCGCGTTCCGCGCGCCGGGCCGGATCGGCATCTGGACGATGGCGCAGACGCCCGACGGCGGCGCGGTCGAGGCCAAGATCGGCGCGATCGGGGTGCGCGTGCGGCGCTGGGTCACGCTGCACGGCTTTTCCGTCAACCTGTCGCCCGATCTGTCGCATTTCAACGGGATCGTGCCGTGCGGGATCGCCGAATATCCCGTGACCAGCAGCGAATCGCTGGGGAAACGCACCGATCTCGCCACGTTCGACGCCGCGTTGGCGGCGGCATTTCCGGCCTTCCTGGAAACTCTTTCTTCGCCGCGATAAAACTGGGCTTGAGGGCAGGCGGATATCAGTCTAATGTCCACCTTGGTTTGGGTATTAGGGCTCAGGGGCCTTGCCAAATCCACTAATCTAGGGAGCCTTCCATGCGTGCACTCATTTCCAAGGTTGTTGCCGGTTCGATGATCGCCGGCGCGGCGCTGATGGTTTCGGCTTGCAAGCCGGCAGCGACGCCTGACACGAACGTCACCGAGACGAATGTGACCGAAACCAACGTTTCGGAAGAAATGACCATGACCGACAACAGCGGCATGGCGGCGGACAACGCCGTGGTCACCAACGAGACCACGACGAACACCACCACCGAGAACAAGATGTAATCACCCGCAAGGGTTTTGCATTGGGGCCGTCCGGGAAACTGGGCGGCCCTTTCGATTCCGGCCCGTCCTGTTCGATCCGTCGCGCCTGGCACGGCACACGCCGCGCGGCTTTCAGGAAATCTCTTGGGTGTGGGAGCGAAACGCCGTAGCTGAGCACCTGTCTTGCACGAGGTCATGATGAACGTGTTGCGTTGCGTATCCCTGCTCGTCGCGATTGGCGGCGTGGCCCTTGCCCAACCGGCAGCGGCCCAGTTCTTCCTCGCCACCCCCGATATCCGGGGCAGTATTGTGCGTGGTGACGAGCCCGGCATCGGTGAGGCCATGCCCGGCGCCACGGAGGACGAGACTCGCGCCGAATTGGTGTGGAACATGCGTTCGGGGCTCAACGTCGCCGCGTTGCAATGCCAGTTCGAGCCAACCCTGATGTCGGTGCAGAACTACAACACCCTGCTCTACAACCACCGCGCCGAGTTGAAGAAGGCGTTTGACACGCTGACCAAATATTTCATCCGTGCCGCCAAGGGGAAAGCGGCGGGCCAGACCGCGCTCGATCGCTTCGGTACGCGCACCTATACAGGTTTCACCGCGGTCGCATCACAACTCGGCTTCTGCCAGACCGCAGCGGCGATCGCGGCCGAAGCGGCGATGGCACCGCGCGGGACCTTCTACAGGATCGCCGCCGCGCATATGCGGGAACTGCGCACCAGCCTGATCAGGCAGTTCAGCGAGCAGCGCTTTTCGCGCTTCCGCATCACCCATTTCCCGCCCCTGCCCCGGCTTGACGACATTTGCTGGAACAAAAAAGGTCAGTGGGTGGCGAAGAAGTGCGGCGGTTTCACCATGAACGAGACGATCAGCTACTGACGGTCTTCCTGCCGCCATGCTGCGGGACCTGTTCGACGGCTGTCATGGTTGCGACATCGCGAAAAAATGGGCCGCCCGAAGGCGACCCGGAGGAGCTGCCCGCGTTCGGGCAAGCAAGGGAGGAAAGCGTGCCGAAGAAGCACAGTCACCGCCCTAGACCGTTCGGGTAAACATCCCGCTAACGCGCGCACGCGCCGAGCCTACGCGCCTCATAATCGTGATCGAACGGCAAGCCGCCGGCGATGCCCTGTGTTTCGACATGGATCACCCGCGGCGTCTCGATCGACAAGGTGGTGCGGCCATGCCCGGCACCGGGGCAGGTGTAATGCACCGTCGCGCTGCCCGCCGTATCGGCGATGACGAACCGCGAACATAGCGCACCAGGGTGGCCCAGCTGCAGCAGCATCGCCGGATCGGCGACGCACATCGCGCGAGGCGGCGTGCTCGTGCCGGTTTCGCGCAATTGCCACTGCCCCGGCTCGACCTGCGCGAGGACGCCGACATGCGGCGCCGCGGCCGGCGCGGCAGCCGCAAGGCTGGCACAGAGAGCGAGGCCCAACAGAGCCGCCCGGCCCGCATGCCGAAGCTTCATCATATTCCCCAATGATGTTTTTGCCGTCTGCGCCCTTGGCCATAAGGTGCCGCGTGTCGCGACACATTGCAACACGCCTTATGAATCGGCGCCCGTGCTCGCCGAGACCGGGAATTTGCGGGCGCAAAAAGCGCAATCGACCGTGATGACCCCATTGTCGTCGGCCATCGCCTGGCGATCCTCGACCGGGAATTTGGCCAGTACCTGGGCGATGTAAGCGGGCGAACAGCGGCAACCGCGCGACAACGTCACGCCGCTCTGCACGCGCACTTCATCTTCTTCGTTGAACAGGCGCCAGACCAATGTTTCCAGCGCGATCGTCGGGTCGGCGAGTTCATCGGGCCCCATCGTCGCACCGAGCGCCGCGACATGGTCCCATTCCGGATGGCCCAGCCGCGTGTGCAGCCGTTCGCGCCCGTCCTCGCCCTCGGGCAGGTGCTGGAGAAACAGGCCGCCCGCGACATGGCGGCCATCGCCGCACCGCGCGACACCGAGCCGCACCAGCGTCGGGATCTGCTCCGACTGGACGAAATAATTCTCCGCCGCCTCGGCGAGACTCGTCCCGTCGAGCGGCACGATGCCCTGGTAGCGCTCGCCGGTCGCGGCATTGTCGAAAGTGATGGCGAGATGCCCGGTGCCGAACAGGCCGAACAAGGTCGGCTCATCGGGTCCCTCGGCGAGGCGATCACCGTCGAAATCGACATAGCCGCGCAGTTCGCCGCCCTTATAGTCGCATACCAGCAGGCGAACGACGCCGCCTTCAGTCTGCGCCTGCAGCGTCAGCTGGCCGCCGACATCCTTCAGCGTGGCGCCGATCAACGCGGCGAGGGTCAGTGCCTCGGCGAGCAAGGCCTCGATCGCGCGCGGATAGGCATGCGCGGCGAGGATCGTGTCGAGCACCGGCCCGAGCCGCACGATGCGCCCGCGCGCGTGACGCGCCGGGATGGTGAACCCCAGCGCGGTGTCGAGATCATATTGTTCCATTGGCGCAGAGATAGGGTCGCGAGGCTGCGGCGCAATCCTGTACTTGTGTTCCTGCGCAAGCAGGAACCCAGAGCCACGAGCGATCACGCCCACAACCCTGGGCTCCTGCTTGCGCAGGAGCACGGCAACGGAGACGCCCGTCTTCGATTAGCCTAACCGATCTGCCCGAAGCACCAGCGCAGCACCGATTTCTGCGCATGGAGCCGGTTTTCCGCCTCCGGCCAGATCAGCGATTGCGGCCCGTCGATCACCTCGCTGGTCACTTCCTCCTCGCGGTGCGCGGGCAGGCAGTGGAGGAACTTGGCATCGGGCTTGGCCGCCGCCATCAGCGCTGCGGTCACCTGATAGGGCATCAGCGCCTTCAGCTTGGTCTCGGCATGCGCCTGGCCCATCGAGATCCAGGTGTCGGTGACGACGACATCCGCGCCCGCCACCGCCTCGGCCGGGTTCGCCACGATGCGCGCGCGCCCCTGCCCCCGCGCCACGTCGCTGTCCGGCGGCATGAAGCCCTGCGGGCACGCCGCCACCACGTCGAAATGCATCAGCGCCGCCGCCTCGATGATCGAGGCCAGCACATTGTTGCCGTCGCCGAGCCACGCCACCTTGAGCCCGGGCAGCGACTTGCCGCTCTCGATGATGGTCAGCAGGTCGGCGACGATCTGGCAGGGGTGCGATGCGTCGGTCAGGCCGTTGATCACCGGCACCGAGGCGTAGCGCGCCATTTCCTCGATCTTGGCATGGTCGTCGGTGCGGATCATGATCGCATCGACATAGCCCGACAGCACGCGCGCGGTGTCAGCCACGGTCTCGCCGCGGCCCAGCTGCGTCGTGCCGGCATCAAGCACGATCGACGTGCCGCCGAGCTGGCGGATCGCCATGTCGAACGACACGCGGGTGCGGGTCGAGTTCTTCTCGAACACCATCGCCAGTACATGGCCGGCGAGCGGCGCATCGGCATCGGCCTTGCCCTTGGGCCAGCCGGCCCGCGCCGCCTTGCGTTCGACCGCATCGGCCAGCATCGCCGCGATCGCGTCGCCGCCGGCATCCGACAGATCGAGAAAGTGGCGAATCATATATTCCTCCCCGGCACGGGGAGGGGGACCGTCCGCGAAGCGGATGGTGGTGGGGGCGGGCCGCATACGCGCCCGTCCCAGCTTCCAGCGCCCGGCTTGCGGCACGCCCCCTCCACCAGCCTATGGCTGGTCCCCCTCCCCGTGCCGGGGAGGATCACGATGCAGCCGCGGGCGCAAAGGCCCGCGCCCCCTCGCTCAACCGCTCGACGCACTCGGCGATATGCTCCTCGCCGATCACCAGCGGCGGCAGGATGCGCACCACGCCCTCGCCCGCCGCGACGGTGAGCAGGCCGTGATGGTCGCGCAGATGCGCCACCACCTCGCGCGGCTCGTTGCCGGGCTTGAGCTTGATGCCGAGCATCAGGCCCTTGCCACGCACCTCGGCGAACAGGTGATCATGGTTGGGGATCATCTGCTCCAGGGCCGACCGCAGCCGGTCGCCCATCGCAGTGACGTGATCGAGGAAGCCCGGCTCGAGCATCACGTCGAGGATCGCATTGCCCGCCGCCATCGCCAGCGGATTGCCGCCATAGGTCGATCCGTGCGTGCCGATCACCATGCCCTTGGCGGCATGCTCGGTGGCGAGACACGCGCCGAGCGGGAAGCCGCCGCCAATGCCCTTGGCCACCGACATGATGTCCGGCGTGATGCCATAATGCTCATAAGCCCACATCTTGCCGGTGCGGGCATAACCGCACTGCACCTCGTCGAGCACGAGCAGCAGGCCCTTCTCGTCGCAAACCTTGCGCAGGCCCGTTATGAACTCGGGCGTGCCGACCGACACGCCGCCCTCGCCCTGGATCGTCTCGACCATGAAGCCGGCGGTCTCGTCGTCGATCAGCGCCAGCGCGGCGTCGAGATCATTGAACGGGGCATAGGCGAAGCCCGGCAGCAGCGGCTCGAAGCCGTCGCGCATCTTGGGCTGGTTGGTCGCCGAGATCGCCCCCATCGTCCGCCCGTGAAAGGCGTTGTTGAAGGTGATCAGCCTGTGCCTTTGCGGGTTCCCTTCCGCATAATGGAAGCGCCGCGCGGTCTTGATCGCGCACTCGACGGCCTCGGTGCCCGAATTGGTGAAGAACACCGTATCGGCAAAGCTGTTGTCGACGATGCGCTGCGCCAGCGCCTCGCCCTGCGGCGAGCCATAGAGATTGGAGACATGCATCAACGTCGCCGCCTGGTCGGCGATCGCCTGGACCAGCTTGGGATGGCCATGGCCGAGCGCGTTGACCGCGATGCCGCTGGCGAAATCGAGATAGCGCTGGCCGTCCTCGCCGATCAGATAACAGCCCTCGCCTCGCACCGGCCGGAACCCGCAACGCGGATAGACGGGCATGAGAGCTGGGGTTGCCACGAAAGGTCTCCTCGAACGAAAAAGGGCGGCCCGACCGGACCGCCCGGAGGGGGCATTTACGGGGATGCGCGGGGAGCGTCAAATATCGTTACGTGATGAACCCGTGAAGGCGTCCTGCTCTCGATCTTCCTCCGAGCAGGAACTGCTCGAACGGGTGATCCACGCTGCGGGCGACCAACGCGCGCTCGATCCGGCGGGGCCATGAACCAGCCGGGCCGGCGCAAATATCGGTGAAATGAAGCAACTGGCGACCGCCAAGAACAGAAGACCTTTTGCGAGCCGATGGGGTCGCCTTTTCGTGGCGCCTGGAACGCGACGTGCGATGATCACATGTCGATGAGAGCCCCGAGTCCAACGCCGAACAGCGCACCTGTTCGACGGTGCCGGCGCATCCGGCGGGACCGAGGACCGGCGCAATACTGAACGCATTATGCGAATACATGAAATTGATCATCGTCGTCACTTCCGGCTGGCGACTGAAAAGCTGGAGGTGTTCCAACATGGATACCGGCGTCAGCCATTATCGTCCCCGTCGCGATAGGCCGCGACATTGGCCAGCGCCTCGGCGAGCCGCTCGGCAAGCTCGCTCTTGTCATCCGTCTCGCGCGGCTCGCGCCATTGGGCGGCACGGCGGATGCGCAGCCATTGCATGCCGACGCGCGGATCCGCGGGGGCATGGCGGGTAACCTCGACCTGCACCGCCTCCTTCGCGCCGAGCGGGAGAAAGGCCTTGGTCTCGCGATAGTCGTAGCCGATCGCCCGCCGGTACATGGCGGCCTGGACGCGGGCATCGGCATCGTCCTTGCCGACCAGTGCCGCTTCGGCAAAGTCGGGATAACGCTCGCGCCAGCGATACAGCGTGGAGAGATGGATGCGGAGCATGCGCGCAACCTGCTCATCCGTGGCACCGATTTCGTAGAAGAGCCGCGCCGTTTCGGCGTGCTCCGGGGTGTAGCTTGTGGGGCGTCCTGTCATGTCGGTGGTTGTACTGGTGGCGTGTGGTCGATTGAATCAGGATGACATTGGTCGGGGCGTCGCTCATGCCGACAATGCGCAAGGTCAGCCGCCCAAACCCGTCAAAGAAGCTGTCGCCCCATCGCCGCCGCTCGTGCTATCGAAGCGCGCGGCGAGCTGATGGTCGCGCTCGTCACAGCCGCAATCGACATTGGGCATCGTACCCGACGGCGGCCTGCAGAACCCGGTTTCCGCTGCTTACGTCAGGATTGCGCCAATTTACGATCACGAATAGAACAAACAGGGAATATTGAGCGACTCGGAGGCGAACGAAATGCGGGTTTCTCTCATGATATCGCTTGCTAGCACCGGCTTTTTCGTCATGCCGGCCACTGCGCAACGAGACTCAACGATGGAGGAGCAGCCGAATCAGTTCGGCATTTGCACCAAGGCATCGCAAGTGACGTCCGATATCCTTGACTGCCTTGGCGACGCAGACAGGCGCGACGACAAAGTATTGAATCAAACCTATCAGCAAATCATGAGCCGCCTCGATGCGGCCCGGCGAGCCAGACTACGCGCGTCCGAACGTCACTGGCTCGCGGCGCGCAAACGTGATTGCAACGCAGAGGCCACCGCATATTCGACTGGATCATGGTGGTCGGTGATGTACGCATCCTGCATAGATGACAGCACGAATATGCGGGTGACCTGGTTGCGGCAGCACTATCGCTGACAATTGATCGCGGAACGCCTTGGTCCGCGTGCCAATTTCACCGCTCGTGTCGATGCCTCCCCCTGGGGCCGATCAACAGCGCCGGGGGGTCACGCTTCCGCCCCACAAGTTCAAAAGCACTCGTCTTCAAGATAGGGGTTGGCGGATGGGCCATGTGCAATGGTGAGTTCGGCATTGATGATCGCCATATCGGTGGGCGAAAGACTAACAATGGCCAACGAATAGCCGCCGGAATGATGAGCCTGCATACATCGTCCATCGACCGTGCGGCGAAAAGCGCGGTCGGTCCACCGCGCGCTTTCTCCACCATCCCGCACGATAAAGCGCACAAGGCGCAGAGCGCTGACCATGTGCAACGCCACGAATTGCCAAATCGCCCCATCGCAGCTAGAACAAGTGTAGAACATGTGCACGTCATGCGAAAGGGCACGGGACTTGTGTTGCGCTATATCATTTTAGGGAATGCGGTGCTTGGCCTGGTGCTCGCTTCGCCGCAAGCAAAGGCGGCAATGGATGGCAAGGTGTCAGGCTATTCGGTAACTTATGATCGCTGCATAACCGCTGCGAAGGCTATTACCTCTGCCACGCTGGATTGCGACGGACAGGAGTGGAATCGACAGGATGTGCGCCTGAACGCTGTCTATCGCAGACTTATGGCCCGATTGGACAGGCGACAACGTGCGATATTGCGTCGCTCGCAACGGCACTGGCTCGCCACGCGGCGCGCCGAATGCGAGGAGATTGCGGCGCCGGCCGGGACCGGAACATTGGCCTCAGTCGTCGAAAGCTCTTGCCTTCTCGGCAACCTTGTCGATAGGCGGAGCTGGCTGGAGCGCTACAAACCGCGTTGAAGGATTCTCATTAGCGATCCTCCCTTTGTTCAGCTGCAAGCAGCGCCTGCGCATTCCTGCGTTCGCGAGGATAACGGATGTCGAGAACATTCTGCATGTTTCGCGCGGCCTTTTTGTACTCATCTCTTTTTGCAGGAGATAAGCTCGGATTTTGGGACTGTCGCAAGTCGCGAGCAATCACCCGTTGCCCATACAATGTACGATTCCGATAGATATTATCGATAAGCTGGCGGTCGAAATCGGCATCAAACGGACCAACCGACGTTAGTGTCTCGTTGACGGCACGACGCATGATTAGTGCGGCGCCTGAGTCATCTGGGCCGTGTGTCCCTGGCCCCATTTGCGTGCCCGTTGAAAGCACTGCGTTGCGGACACCATGGCTACGCGTTCGCAGATCTACATGCGTTTCAGCAAAAATGCGTTCGACGACGGGGTCGTAATCAACCCGTTTGATATATGCTGCCTGCGCAGCGGAGAATGCCTTTGGCTCTCGCCGCGCAATCTCTTTCCACTTGGCATCGAATTTGTCGCCGTACAGTTCCAAGCCACGGAACTCGTCAGCCCAATGCCGCCCCTCGCTAGCGAGGAATTCCGGTACCTGGTTCTTGGTCCTCGCGAGTTGGTAGGTCCCATAGGATTTCCCGCCCATGTCCCCCTTGCCACTAGAGATCGTTGCCGGGCCGGCGCCTGGCGACTCCTCGCTGCGCGACAGAATACCAATATCGAGGCGGGAACCATCTTCGACGGCGGCGGGCTCGAGATCGTAAAGCCAGTTTCGTAGGCTATGCTTTGCCGCGAGATCCTCCCTTTCAGGGTCGGGATCATGCGGAGACGACGCTCCTTGCTGATCGGCACCATCGCCGAGCGACGCTGCGGGAGCAAAGCTCCACCCTGGCTCGTGGCTCGCAATCGAAAATGCCGCGTCCAGCGGCGACGGCACGACACGGTACGCGGCCAACCGCGGCCCCTCGTTCGCGAACAGATTTGCGGCGGCTGACATTTCGTCGGTCGCGCTCGTACGTTCGAAATTCGTGGCGGTGATCCGTCGGGTCATGTCTGCGATAGCGGCGCTTTTGCGTACATCGCCCCGATCTTGACCGCTGATTTGCAAAGGCGTTGTTTGCGGTTCGCGCGGGACGGCCCGCGTCGAGGTCGCCACACCGAGCATCGCCATATTACCGCCGACGAATCGGCGGGTATCGTCGCCGAGCCCGGTGTACCAGTCGTCGCCACGCTGCGCGATCAATCGGTCGACCGCATCCGAACCCGCCTCGAACGCCGCCCACGCCTTGGCAGGATCATTGCCATAGCGTCGCATGAGGGCGGGCAGTTCCGTCTGGTCCATCATTGGCGTGATGCCCTGCATCTTGAGCAGCAGCGTGGCGTCGTCGCCAGCGTGCGGGTTGGCCGGCGCGGTGGCAGCATCATCGGCGCTCGCCGCATCGACATCGGTCGTCGCCCGTGCATCGGCCAGCGCCGGGCCGAGCGTCGCCTCGACACGCTGTTTATCGAAATCGTTGAGCTTGTCGCCGTAACGCGCATGCCAGCCTGCAGCGTGCACAGGATCGTGAGGTATCAGCGCCTCGATCGTGCCCGCATGAACGGCCGACTGGTAGTCAGCAACCTGCCGGTCGACCTCCTTGTCGGACAGCTTCATGATCCGCCCCTGCTGGCGAATGGCATTCTCACCAGTCGCCATGTGATGATCATGCAGCTCGGGGTCGCCGAAATTGGCGACCGCATCGCGTGCGGCGGCCTGTTGCAGCTTCTCGGCCTGCGCATGCTGCTCGGCCTTGCCCTGCTCGCGAACATGCGCGGCGGCGCGCTCGACGTCGCTGCGCAGCCGCGCACCGAGCATGGGCGCGAGCACCTCGCGCTGCACCTCGTCGAGCCGCGCCAGCGCTTTGTCATGATTGTCGGCCAGCTTGCCCACCAGCACAGGAAAAGCGGCATGCGCATCGGCACCGCGTTGCTTTGACAAGCCTTCGTCGCCGTGCAGCGCCTCATGCGCCTGGTCGCTGTAATCGATATAGGCCTGCTTCACCGCGGCATCGTCGATATTGCCCTGATGCCAATCATCGAGCATCGCCGCGGCGATCGCCTCGGCCGCGCGGCGGCGTCGCTCCTCGGTCCCGCCGGCCAATTGCCGGCCACCCTCGCCCAGCTGGGCAAGTCCCGCCCCCAGCGCTTCCAGACCGCTGCCCGAATAGTCCGGCGCACGGAATTTCGCATCGGTCGCCGTCGCCAGGCCGGTCTTGTTTTCTATGATGGGCACGATGATCATGAGCCACTCCCGTTCACGCTCACACCGCTCGTGAGCATGTCCGGAAAATAGCCAATGCTGCGGATCGTTGAATCAGGATCGCCGGGTCGGCAGCGTCGAGTCCCGGCGGCGCCGAAACGACTAGCTCTTGATCTTCCACCCGCTGCGCAGCAGCGAGTAACACAGCGCGCCCAGCGCGATATCGAGCACGAGGATCACCACGCTCCCCAGCATCACCGGCGAATCCGCCGTGCCGAGAAAGCCGTAGCGGAACCCTGAGATGACATAGAAGAACGGGTTGAAATGGCTGAACGCTCGGAACGCCGGCGCCAGTTTGTCGACCGAATAGAAGGTCCCCGACAGCAAAGTCAGCGGGCCGATGACGAAATTCTGCACCGCGGCGGCATGATCGAACTTCTCCGCCCAGATCGAGGTCATGATCCCGATCAGCGACAGGAACACCGATCCGAGCAGCCCGAACCACAGTATCGCCGCCGGATGCAGCGGCGTGACGTGCACGTCGGGCCATAGCGACATCGCGATGAACACCGCCGTGCCGACACAGAAGGCGCGCGTCACCGCGCCGCCGACCAGCGCCGCCAGCAACTCCGCGGTCGATAGCGGCGGCATCAGATAATCGACGATCGTCCCCTGGATCTTGCCGACCAGCAGCGAGAAGCTCGAATTGGCAAAGGCATTCTGCAACATGCCCATCATGATCAGGCCCGGCGCGATGAAATCGGCGAACGGCACGTCGATGCCGCCGACATGCACCGGGCGCTTGCCGCCGGTCGCGACGCTGAAAATGATCAAAAAAAGCAGGGTCGTGATGGCCGGCGCCCAGATCGTCTGGAGCTGCACCTTGAAGAAACGCCTCACCTCCTTGATATAGAGGGTCTTGAGGCCGCCCCAATTGACGTTCCGGATCACCGGGACGCCGGGTGGACTCAGCACCGCCGACTGGATTTCATCGGATGGGGGCTGGCTGCTCATGGCGCGATCGGTTAGTCGCTGCCGCAGCCGCCCGCAACCCGTGAACACCGGGCATGGCAAAACATGGGATTATCGATGGCCTGGACCGACGAGCGTATCGAAACGCTGAGGAAGATGTGGGAAGGCGGCCAGACGGCCAGCCAGATTGCCGAGCAGCTGGGCGGCGTGAGCCGCAACGCGGTGATCGGCAAGGCGCACCGCCTAGGGCTGCAATCGCGCCCCTCGCCGGTCAAGCCGAACGACCCGACTCCCAAGGCAGCCGCACCGGCAGCGGTACCCAAGCCGGCCGCGCCGCCGCGACCCGCCCCGCCCGCAGCGCCGCCGGTCGAGGCCGCTCCGCCCGTCGCGCCGCGCGCGCCGGTCGAGGAAGAGGATGACGACGACGTGTTCACCGCGCCGGTCGCCGAAGCGCCCGTCGTGGCGGCCCCGCCGCCGCCGCCGATCATGCGCTCGGTTGGTCCAGGCGGCTTCCTGCGCCAGGCACCCGGTGAGCAGCAGGCGCCGATCACGCCGGCCCCGCCGCGTCGGCTGGTTCCGGCCAAGCCCTCGCCCGAAATGGCGGGCAAGACGACCCTGCTCGATCTCAACGACAAGATCTGCAAATGGCCGCTCGGCCACCCGGGCGAGCCCGATTTCCATTTCTGCGGCGAGAAGGTGAACCCCGGCTTCCCCTATTGCGTGCAGCATTGCGGCCATGCCTATCAGGCGCAGCTGCCGCGTCGCGATCGCCGTCCGCCGCCGCCCCTGCCCTTTGGCGGCCCGCGGGTGCGCTAGGCTTTCTCGGGCGTGAACCGGTTTCGATGGTCGCGCCGAGCTTGTCGGCGCGACGTTGGTGCTTGCTGCCTGGAGCGAAGCCGCCAAAGGCATTCAGGGCGGCAGCCTGAGCTTTGCCCATGGCCATGTGCTGAACTGGGGGCGGATCGCCGTGTCCGACGCCCACCCGCTGTTCGAGCGCGCCGAGGCCTTGGCGCAGGAGCATGGGACGGCGAAGCGCGACTGGATGTTCAACATGCGCAACCTGACGATCTTTCCCAATCTGCAGATCGCCGAGAACGCTTCCAGCCAGTTGCGCGTGATCCAGCCCATCGCTGCCGGGCGCACCCTGATGCGCACCTGGTGCATCGCGCCACGGGGCGAAAGTCCCGCCGCGCGCCGCCAGAGGTTCCGCCAATATGAGGATTTCTTCAACCCGTCCGGCATGGCGACACCCGACGACACCGTCGCCTATGAAAGCTGCCAGCGCGGCTTTGCGAGTGCCGTCGAACCTTGGCTGCAAGGCTATGCGCTGGCCAACGACCGCGACCACAAGGCCTCCATGTTGCAGGACAGGCTCGCCGGTCGGACCACCGAAATCGACGCGATCAACGGTGCGATCGTGCAGCGGGGAACCGCGCTCGGCGTCGCCACGCCGGTAAACGCGACGCTCGCCGACATGGTTCGCCTGATAAGCCGGGTCGAACAAGGGAGGTCTTAGACAGCGCCTGGGCACGCCTTTCCGGCTTGCCTTCCTGCACCGCTTGCCTATCGATGCGGGAACATCAGGCAGCGCCGGGAAGGAAGCCACGATGAGCGTCGCCTTCCGCCGCAAAAGCGACGAAGAACATCTCGAACCGAAATTCGAACTGCCTTTGCCGCCGGGGCCGAACCTGGTGACACGCCGCGGCCTCGCCCAGATGGAGGCGCGCGCCACCGCGCTCGAGACGGAGCTTGCCGCCGCGCCCGACGACGAAACGCGCAAGGTCATCAAGCGCCAGCTGCGTTACTGGAACACCCGTCGCGCAACCGCGATCGTCGCGCCGCCCCCGCCGGCCGGCGAGGTCGCGTTCGGTGCACGCGTCGATTTCCTGCTCAAGGGCAAGCCGCGCCGGATCGATCTGGTTGGCAGCGACGAGGCGGCGCCGGACGAGAACCGCATCCCCTTCACCGCACCACTCGCCGCGGCGATGATCGGTGCCGGGGCCGGCGACGTGCTGGAGTTCAACGGCAATGACGACGCGATCGAGATCATCGCGGTCACCGCGATCCCGGAGGATGAGGCCTGAGCGACGCCCCGCCGACCCGCATCCTGGTCGATGCTGATGCCTGCCCGGTAAAGGAGGAGATCTACAAGGTCGCCTTCCGCCATGAGGTGCCGGTGACGATCGTCAGCAATGCCATCATCCGCATTCCGCAGCATCCCTTGGTGTCGCGCGCGATCGTCAGTGATGCGTTCGATGCCGCCGACGACTGGATCGCCGAACGCGCCGACCAGGGTGCGGTCGTGGTGACCGGCGACATCCTGCTCGCCGACCGCTGTCTGAAGCTCGGCGCGACGGTGCTCGCGCCGACCGGCAAGCCCTTCACCACCAGCTCGATCGGCGCGGCCATTGCAACACGCGCGATCATGGCCGACCTGCGGGCCGGTGGTGACGCGATCGGCGGGCCGGCACCGTTCGCCAAGACCGACCGCTCGCGCTTCCTCTCGGCACTCGACGCCGCGCTGGTGAAGCTGAAGCGCGGCGGCTAGACAGACACGATGAGCAACGAACGCTTCGAACGCCACCGCCAGCCCTGGACGACCGACGAGATCCAGAAACTCCATCTGCTCGCCAAAAAGGGCATGGCGCTGAAGGCGATCGCCAAGGCGCTCAAGCGTAGCGAGGAATCGACCCGGGATCGCGCCAAGGCCGATAGCCTGACGATCGCCAATCTCCGCTAGACCAGCAACTCCTCAAGATCGAGGCTTTCGAGAAGCGCGCGCCGCGCGGCGCGACATTGCGCCCATAGAGCCGGCGAGCCGAGATCGACGAGCGCGATCCGCTCCGGCCAATGCGCCTCGACGATCCGTTCGATCATGTCGCAGCGCGCCTCGTCGAGCAGGAAGCGCTGGTCGATCGCGGCCAGTGCCGCGTCATCGACCGCCACACGCAAGCGCAGGCACGCCGGCCCACCGCCGTTGCGCATTGACTCGCGCACATCGATCACCTCGACCTTGCTGATTGGGCCATTGCCGCCGACCAGTTCCGACAGCCAGGACCAGACGCGCGGATTGTCGCGCACCTCGCCGGGCGCGATCAGCGCCATGCCGCCTTCCGGCAAGGTTACCAGCTGCGCATTGAACAGATAGGAGCTGACCGCATCCGCCAGGCTGACGCGATCGGCGGGCGCCTCGACGATCGTCAGACCCGGCACCCGGGCGCGGAGCTCGGCGTAGAAGGCGTCGCGGTCGGCAAAGGCCTGTTCATGCGCGAACAATATTGTTTCGTTGGCCACCGCGACAACATCGTTGTGAAACGCCCCGGCCTGGATCGCGGCGTCGCTTTGCTGGACGAATATTGTCATTGCCGGGTCGAGCCCGTGGCGCCGCGCGACCGCCTCGCTCGCGGCGCGCGACTGCCGTGCGGGATAGCCGCCAGATTGCTGTAATCCATAAACAAAAACTTCCACGCCGCGCGCGCCATGCGTCGCGCCGAGGCGCATATGGTTGGCCGCGCCCTCATCGCCGAGCCGCGCGGGCAAGGCAGGATGTGTGACAAAATACCGCGCGTCGCCGAAGGCCAGTGACAGCTGCCGCAGCGTCTCCTCCTGCTCGATGCTCCGATGGAGGTTGCTCGACAGATTGGCGACCGACAGCTGACACCGACCATCGGCGGTATCGGGCGCCGGCGAAACCGTAGCGGCGTTCGCCGTCCACATGGCCGACGCGGAACAGGCATTGGCAAACAACACCGGGTCGGCGGCAAAGGCGGCGGCACACACCGCATCGTCATCGCCGGTAAAGCCGATCGCGCGCAGGAATCCGGTCGCCGGGCGATCATGCGGTGGCAGAAAGCCCTGGGTTAGACCCATCTGGATCAGCCGGCGCATCTTGCCCAACCCCTGCAATGCCGCGGCGCGTGGCCGCGCCTCGGCGCCGGCATTGCTGGTCGCGGCAAGGTTGCCGAACGAAAGCCCCGCATAATTGTGCGTCGGGCCGATCAGCCCGTCAAAGTTGATTTCGCGCATGTCATGGGTCATGCCACAGCCTGTTCAGCGGGTGAACCGCGCATGCGTCGCGACGTGCACTGACATAATTTGCGACAAATTGAGTCTTGGCAGTGCGGGTCCCCGGCGGATAGGCGGCGATACGATCCGAAATCGGTATGTGGTCATGAACCTGGGAGGGGATGGCGACGTTTGTGACGATTGGGCACCAATCGTCCATCGCACATGGGAAGGCCTGAAGCGATGGGAACAGTAATGACGTCCAGCCTCGTTCTTCGCCTGCCCCGCACGCCCCTCCCGCTTCTCGCCGCCGCAATGATTCTCGCCCTTGGCGGCTGTGGCGCGAGCAAGGACAAGGCAAAGCGGGGCCAGACGGGTCCGGTCGAGGTCGGCTATGTCGTCGTTCGACAGACCAGCGTGCCGGTCATCACCGAGCTGAGCGGGCGTACCAGCGCTTACCAGACCTCCGAGGTGCGGCCGCAGGTCGGTGGAATCATCCGCCGCCGGCTGTTCGTCGAAGGGGCGCTCGTCCACAAGGGCCAGACGCTCTACGAGATCGACCCGAGCCTCTATCGCGCCGCCACCGCGCAGGCGGCGGCGAATCTCGCCAGCGCCCAGGCCAATGCCGAGGCGACACGGATCAAGGCCGACCGCTACAAGCCACTCGCCGACATGGAAGCCGTCGCCCGGCAGGATTATACCGACGCTGCCGCGCAGGCCCGCCAAGCCGCCGCGGCGGTGGCGCAGAACCGCGCTGCGTTGCAGACCGCGCGGATCAACCTCAATTACACACGCGTGCCGGCGCCGATCACCGGCAGGATCGGTCGTTCGCTATTCACCGAGGGCGCGCTGGTCACGGCGAGCCAGGCCGACGCGCTGACCACCATCCAGCGGCTCGACCCGATCTATGTCGACATCCAGCAATCGAGTGCCGACCTGCTCGCGCTGCGCCGCGCGCTCGCCTCGGGTGGGGCGGCACCGACCACCGCCGTGGTCCGCCTCAAGCTCGAAGATGGCAGCGACTATGGGCTCACCGGCACCGTCGAATTCGCCGAGGCGATGGTCGACCAGACCACCGGTACCGTCACCCTGCGGGCGCGTTTCGCCAACCCGAACGGGTTGTTGCTGCCCGGGATGTTCGTCCGCGCCAGCTTCGCCCAGTCGCTCGACACCAGCGCCTATCTCGTGCCGCAGGTTGCCGTGTCGCGCGATCCCCAGGGCAATGCGACGGTGTATATCGTCGGGCCCGGCAACAAGGCGGCGGCACGTTCCGTAACGACGTCGCGCGTCGAAGGCGTCAACTGGATCGTCACCGCCGGGCTCAACCCTGGCGACAAGGTGATCACCGAAGGGCTTGGGCGATTGAAACCCAATGACGTGGTGAAGCCGGTACCGGCCGGTTCACCGCAGAGGATCGCTCCGTCGGGCAAGGCCGGCGGCAAGAGGCGCAGCGGCAGTTCCGGGAGCTGACCCGGCATGTCCCGCATCTTCATCGACCGGCCGATCTTTGCCTGGGTCATCGCGATCATCATCATGCTGTGCGGCCTGGGCGCGATCTTTTCGTTGCCGGTCGAACAATTCCCCGATGTCGCACCGCCCAATGTCAACATCCGCGCGACCTATCCCGGCGCGTCGGCCGAGACGCTGGAGAACAGCGTCGCGCAGGTCATCGAGCAACAGCTGACCGGCATCGATGGCCTGCTTTATTTCAGCACCAGTTCGTCGTCACGCGGCCAGGTGACGATCGGCGCCACCTTCGCCAAGGGCACGGACCCCGACATCGCCCAGGTGCAGGTGCAGAACAAGGTGCAGCAAGCGCTCAGCCGCTTGCCGCAGCAGGTCCAGCAACAAGGGTTGACCGTCACCAAATCCAACCCCGATTTCCTGCTGATCGCGGCGCTCTACGACACCACCGACCGGCGCACCAACCTCGACGTGTCGGACTATATGGTCTCGCACCTCCAGGACACGATCGGCCGCATCCAGGGCGTCGGCGACACCAATGTGTTCGGCTCGCAATATGCCATGCGCATATGGCTCAACCCGGATCGCCTCGCCGCGGTCGGATTGAATCCCGGCGATATCGTCACCGCCGTCACCGCGCAGAATACCGAGGTCGCGGCCGGCGAGATCGGCGGCGTGCCCAATGCCGACAATCAGTATCTCGACGCCACCGTCACCGCCCAGTCGCGTTTCTCGACGCCGGACCAGTTCCGCAACATCGTGGTCAAGACGCAGAATGACGGCTCGGTCGTGCGGCTCGGCGACGTCGCCCGGATCGAGCTCGGCGCGGAGACCTATGGCATCATCAGCCGGATCAACGGCCATCCCGGCGCGGGCCTCGCGGTCAGCCTCGCGCCGGGCGCCGACGCCCTGACCACCGCCGAACTGGTCAAGGCCGAGATCGAGCGCCAGTCGAAGAACTTCCCGCCCGGCTTCGCTTATGATTTTCCGCAGGATTCGACCGCCTTCATCAAGCTGTCGGTCAAGGACGTGGTGTGGACGCTGTTCGAGGCGATCGGGCTCGTCGTGATCGTGATGTTCGTGTTCCTGCAAAGCTGGCGCGCGACGTTGATCCCCACCATCGCGGTGCCGGTGGTGCTGCTCGGTACCTTCGGCGTGTTCGCCGTCGCTGGTTTCACCATCAACACATTGACCTTGTTCGGCCTGGTGCTGGCAATCGGCCTGCTGGTCGACGACGCCATCGTCGTGGTCGAGAATGTCGAACGCGTGATGGAGGAAAATCCGGGCATGAGCCCGCGTGACGCGACGATCCAGTCGATGGGCGAAATACAGATCGCCCTGGTGGCGATCGCGCTGGTGCTGTCGGCGGTGTTCCTGCCGATGGCCTTTTTCGGCGGATCCACCGGCGTGATCTACCGGCAATTCTCGCTGACCATCGTCTCGGCCATGGTGCTGTCGGTGATCGTCGCGCTGGTCCTGACGCCGGCGCTGACCGCGACGCTGCTGAAGCGCAAGGAGGAGGAAGAAAACACCTGGCTTCAGCGCAAGACGTTCAAGGCCCGCCAATGGTTCAACGAGACCTTCGCGCGCGGTGTCGAGCGCTACACCGCTTCCGTCGACCGCGTCGTCGATCGCAAGTGGCTGTTCCTCGCCATCTACGGCGTCGTGCTCGCCCTGTTGGTGATCATGTTCGTGCGCCTGCCGACCGGTTTCCTGCCGACCGAGGATCAGGGCATCGCGTCGCTCCAGTTCAACCTCCCGGCCGGCGCGACGATCAACCGCACCCAGCTCGCCCAGCGCGAGATCGAGAAATATTTCCTCACCCAGGAAAAGAAGAACATCGCGGCGATGCTGACAGTGGCCGGGGCGTCGGGTGGTGGCGGCGGCGGCCAGAATGCCGGCCGCGGCTTTGTCGCGTTCACCGACTGGGATCAGCGCAAGGGCAGCGAGAATGCCGCGCCGGCGATCACCCAGCGCGCGACCAGGGCGTTGAGCGGCCTGCGCGACGTCGAATTCTACGCGTTGCAACCGCCCGCCGTGCGTGGCCTCGGCCAGTCCAACGGTTTCACGTTGGAATTACAGAACAGCGGCGGCCTGAGTCGGGCCGAATTCAAGGCAGCGCGCAACAAGCTGGTTGCCGCGGCGCGCGCCGATCCGCTATTGGCCGCGGTACGCACCAGCGACCTGCCGGACCAGCCGACGCTGAAAGTGTCGATCGATCCGCAAAAGCTCAGCGTGCTCGGGCTTAGCCAGGCCGACGTCAACGCGACGCTGTCGACCGCCTGGGGTGGCCGCTACGTCAACGACTTCAACGACCGCGGCCGCGTCAAGCGCGTCTATGTCCAGGGCGACGCGCCCTATCGCGCCGCCCCGGAGAATCTGTCGCAATGGTTCGTGCGCGGCAGCAACGGGCAGATGGTGCCCTTCTCCTCCTTTGCGACGATATCCTGGTCGACCGCGCCGACGTCGCTGAGCCGCTTTTCGGGAATCTCGTCCTACGAGGTGCAGGGCCAGGCAGCGCCGGGGCAAAGCTCAGGCGATGCGATGAGCGAGATGGAGAAGCTCGCCGCCCAGCTACCGGGCACCTCGGTGTCCTGGTCCGGCCTGTCCTATCAGGAGCGGCTCTCCTCCGGCCAGGCGCCCTATCTTTATGCGCTGTCGCTGCTCGTCGTGTTCCTGTGCCTCGCCGCGCTCTATGAAAGCTGGACGATCCCCGTCGCGGTGCTGCTGGTCATTCCGCTCGGGCTGGTCGGCGCGATTTTCGCGGTGACGCTGCGCGGCCTGCAGAACGACGTCTATCTGCAGATCGGGCTGCTCACCACCATGGGGCTGGCCGCCAAGAACGCGATCCTGATGATCGAGTTCGCCGAGCAAGCCGAGAAGCAGGGCAAACGCGTGATCGAGGCCGCGATCGAGGCGGCGCGGATTCGTATCCGGCCGATCCTGATGACCAGCCTCGCCTTCATTTTCGGCGTGCTGCCGCTGGCGATCGCCACCGGTGCCGGCGCCAACAGCCGCGTGGCGATCGGCACCTCGGTGATCGGCGGGATGCTGACCGCGACGATCCTCGCGGTGTTCTATATCCCGCTGTTCTTCGTGCTGGTGCGCCGCACCACGCGCGATGCGCTCAAGCGGTTGCACCACGAGCATCCGGCCGCGCCACAACCGGAGGCGTCCGCATGATCCGCCCGCTCGTCACGCTGCTCGCCGCGACGTCGCTCGCCGCCTGCTCGCTCGCGCCGCACTATGTCAGGCCCGAATTGCCGGTGCCGCCGAGCTGGCCGGTCGGAGACGCCTATCTGCGCCAAAGCGAAGCGACGCTCCCGACGGTCAGCTACACCGATATCTTCCGCGACGCGCGGCTCCAGGGGCTCATCACGCAGGCGCTGGCCAATAATCGCGATCTTCGCGTCGCCGCCGCCAATATCGCGGCGGCGCGGGCGCAATATCACATCCAGCGCGCCGAACTGCTTCCCGAGGTCGACGCCAGCGCCGGCTATCGTTTTGCGCACAGTACAAGCGGCTCGACGAGCAGCGGCGCTACGGCGACCCCCAATCGCAACACGAACAGCTTTACCGCGGATATCGGCATCACCTCGTTCGAGATCGACCTGTTCGGCCGAATCCGCTCGCTGACCACCGCCGCGCAGGAGCGCTATTTCGGCACCGAGGCGGCGGCACGCGCCACGCGGCTGACACTGGTCGGCGACGTCGCCACCGCCTGGCTGACCTATGCCAGCGACAGGAGCCTGCTCAAGATCGCCCGGGACACCGCCGCGAGCGCACAGCGCAGCGTCACGCTGACCAAGGCGCGGCTTGACGGCGGCATCGCGCCGCGCACCGATCTCGACCAGGCCAGCAACGTGCTGCAAACCGCGCTGTCCGACGTCGCGCAACAGACCACCGCCGTGGCCCAGGACGTCAACGCGTTGCAATTGCTGGTCGGCGCGCCGGTCGACCCCGCATTGTTGCCCGGCTCGATCGACGAGGCCGCGCCGACCGTCGCCGAGCTTCCCGCCGGGCTCGATTCAGGCGTGCTGCTGCGTCGCCCGGATGTCGTGCAGGCCGAATATGAGCTCCGCGCGACCAATGCCGAGATCGGCGCGGCGCGCGCGCAGCTGTTCCCGAAGGTGACACTCACCACGCTGCTCGGCTTTGCCAGCAGCGCGCTGACCAACCTCTTCTCCGGCGGCGCGTTCAACTATTCGGTCGCGCCGAGCGCCAGCTATCCGATCTTCCGCGCCGGCGCCGGCAAGGCCACGGTGGCGCAATCCGAGGCGCAGCGCGACGCGGCGCTGGCAAGCTATGAGAAGGCGATCCAGACCGCCTTCCGCGAAGTCGCCGACGCGCTGGCCCGGCGCGGCACGATCGCCGATCAGGAGCGTGCGCAACGCGCGCTGACCGCCGCGGCGAGCGACAATTTCAAGCTGTCTGATGCGCGCTATCGCGGCGGCATTGACACCTTCCTCAACAGCCTCGACGCGCAGCGCTCGCTTTATGCCGCGCAGCGTAGCCTCGTCGCGACCGAGCTGACCGAGGCCACCAATCTGGTCACCTTGTACCGTACGCTGGGCGGGGACTCGCGGCTCGAGCCGGCACCCGAGGGTTCCGGGCCCGCGAACGAGGCAACGCCGCCGCGCTGATGCTGCGGCCATGCTGCAGAGCGAGGGTCGCTTGACGGCAACGCCCGCGCGATCAAGGATGGGGCCATGGCGGTACCACCCATCCCCGATCCGGGCGCAATGTTGCGCGACATGCTCGGGCAATGGGAGTCGATGGCCAATAATTTCGGCGGCGAGGTGATGAAGAGCGGCGAGTTCGGCCGCGCGCTGCAGGGCGCCAATGCCGCCGCGATGCGCGCCCAGGCCGCGACCCACCAGATGATGGACCGTGCGCTTGCCGCCGCCAATATGCCGAGCCGCAGCGAGGTCGAGGACATCTCCGCCCGGCTCGCGCGGATCGAGGAAGCGGTGCAGCGCATCGAGGGGCTGTTGATGGCGCAGGCCGGCATCGCCCCGCCCGAACGCCCCCGACCCAAACGCACGCGTACACCACCGGGAAAAGCCGCTTGAGCGAGGCGGCGGCGCCAGACATCTTCGACGCCGCCCGGCGCGAATTCGATCGCGCGATGCAGCGCAATCTCAAGGGCCTCGGTTACTTCGCCTCGCCCGGTCCCGCACTCGGCGCCTCGCCCAAGGACGTGCTGATCCAGCGCGGCACGATGAGCCTCTATCACTACCACCCGATGTCGGACGAAGTGTACCGCGTGCCGATCCTGCTGGTCATGGCGACGACCAATCGCGGCTATATCTTCGACATGGTGCCGGGGCAGAGCCTCGTCGAATATCTGCTCAAGTCCGGCTTCGACGTGTTCATGCTCGACTGGAACCCGCCGCGCAGTGACGAGCGCGGGCTGGCGCTCAAGGATTATGTGCTCGACTTCCTGCCCGCCGCGGTCGAGCGCGTGCAACGGGAAACCGGCGAGAACGACGTCACGGTCGTCGGCTATTGCTTCGGCGGGGTGCTGTCGTTGCTGTGGGCGGCACTGGAGGGCGCCCCGGTGCTCAAGAACCTCGTCTGTTTCACCACCCCGGTCGACTTCAGCAAGATGGAGATGTTCCAGACCTGGGCGGACAAGCGCTTCTTCGATGTCGACCGACTGGTCGATACGTTCGGCAATTGCCCGGGCGACTATCTCTACACCGCCTTCGACATGCTGCGGCCCGGTGCGCGCGTTGCGGGCAACATCCGGCTGCTTGACAATCTGTGGAACGACGAGTTCGTCAAATCCTTCCGCATGTTCGATCGCTGGGCCAGCGACGTGCTGCCGCTGGCCGGCGAATATTTCCGCGAGACGACCAGGAAGCTGATGTGGGACAACCAGCTGCTCCACGGCACGATGGACGTTGCCGGCCGGCCCGTCGATCTGGCGAAGATCACCGCCCCCTTCCTGCACGTCACCGCCGAGCACGACCATATCGTGCCAAGCGCTGCCTCCGCGCCGCTGATCGACATGATCGGCGCGACCGACAAGCAGCAGGTGACAATGAAGGGCGGACATGTCAGCCTCATCGCCGGGGGCAATGCGATCAAGCGGCTATGGCCGACATTGGTCGAATGGCTGGGGGAGCGATCGACATGAGCCATCAAATCCGGCGCTTCGCGCCGGCCGACCGCGAGGCGATGCTCGCTTTTGCCGACTCGCTGCCGGAACACGATCTGCTGTTCCTCGGCCGCGACCTCCGCCACCCGCGCGTCATCGAGGCGTGGCTCGGCGCGATCGAGGAAGGCTGGATCGATAGCCTCGTGGCGATCGACAAGGGCAAGCTGGTCGGCAGCGCGGCACTGGTCCGCGACCCGCTGAGCTGGAGCGCGCATGTCAGCGAGATCCGCTTGCTCGTCGCGTCGGACAAGCGCGGTGCCGGCCTCGGCCGCGACCTGCTCGAAGGAATCTATTCGATCGCGATGGAGCGCGGCCTGGCCAAGCTGACCGCGCAGATGACACCAGACCAGATTGGATCGGTGATGCTGTTCGAAAGCCTCGGCTTCCGCGCCGAAGCCTTGCTCAAGGACCAGGTCCGCGACCGCGCCGGCACCAGCTACGACCTCGCCATGCTCAGCCACGATGTCGCGCGCGTCGCCGCACAGCACCATGCGTTCGGGCTGGAGAATGAACATCAATCATAACCGGCACGTTGAAGCCGGAACCGCAGGAGAAGAGTCTTGGCCCAGGCTGATGTCGATCACGCGCAGATAAAGCCGCCCTCGGCGCTGCTCGCGCTCACCGAATTGCCACGTGCGCTGGTCGAGTTTGGCTCGCTCGGCCTCGCCGCGCCGATCCTCGCCACCGCGCCGCGTGGTGACGGGCATCCGGTGATGGTGCTGCCGGGCTTCGTCACGACGGACATCTCGACCGCGCCGCTCAGGCGCTTCCTGCGCGGGCTCGGCTATGACACGCACGCCTGGCAACTCGGCCGCAACCTCGGGCCAAAGGCGATCGGGCGCGAGGGCGAGAAGCTCATCGCCCGCCTGCGCGAGATCCATGACAGCACGGGACAAAAGGTCAGCCTGATCGGCTGGAGCCTCGGCGGTGTGATGGCGCGGCAATTGTCGCGCCGCGCGCCCGAGGCGGTGCGGCAGGTCATCTCGCTCGGCTCGCCCTTTACCGGCCGCCCCCAGGCGACCAATGTGTGGCGGACCTATCAGATCCTGACCGGGCAACGCCTCGACGACCCCGATACCCGCGCACAGCTGAACGAAAGCGCACTGCCCCCGCCCGTCCCGTCAACGGCGATCTACAGCCGCGAGGACGGTGTCGTCGCGTGGCAGAATTGCGTCGAGCCGCAAGGCCCGGAAACCGACAATATCGAGGTCCATGGCAGCCATTGCGGCCTGGGCGTCAACCCTGCGGTGCTCTACGCGGTCGCCGACCGGCTCGCGCAGGCCGATGGCGACTGGCATCCGTTCGAGCGCGGCGGCCTGCGCTCGTTGGTCTATCCCTTCGCGGGACATGCCTGACCATCCCGTTCCTCCCCGGAACGGGGAGGATTTACCTCAGCCCTTGCCCCCGCGCAGCGGCGCCACGGCGTCGCGCCCGAACTGCATGATCAGCTCACCGATCTCGCGTGCCTGACTCATCGAACGCGAGCCCTGGTCACGCAGGAAATCGCCCTGGATCTTCATGACCTCGGACAGGTCCTTGGCGGCGGCGGCGGCGCGCATCGCGGCGAACGCTTCCCTGGCATTGGCCTCGGCCTGGTCGATCATCTTGGCGCCGATCGTCGAGCTGTTCTCGGCCATCTTGGCGCCGCTGGCGCGCATCGCCTCGCCGGCCTTCTTCGCCGGATCGATGATGCGCTCGTTGATCGTCTCGCGCGCCTTGTCGGCAGTGCTTTTCTTCTCGGCCATCACTTGGCTTCCTTCTTCTGCGGTGCCGGCTTCCGGACGGCGACGGTCGGCTTCTTTACGGCCGGAGTGGATCTGGCTTCGGGTTTGGCCGCGGGTTTCGCCGCGACAACGGTCTTGCGCGCCGGGGGTTGCTTCGCCGGCTTTGGCGCTGGGCTGGCAGGCGCCCCCGCCTCGCCCAAAGTCGTCGCCCTGAGCGCCTCGAACGAACCACGTAGCGCCGCCGCATAATTTTCGGGATCCGGCATCATGTCGCGATCCGAGGTGAAGGAGATCGCGATCGTGTCGCCATAGCTGTAGATCGGGTTGATCAGCCCCATGCCATCGAACACCGGCCCGGTGCCGTACATCGCGACCATCTCCGCCCCGCAGAAATAGAGCGGCACACGACTGCCCGGCACATTGGTAACGACGCAGTTGAACACCGGGACATGGGCATTGGCCGCGCCGACCCGGGTGTAGAGCCGCGCGGCAAGGCCGGTGAGGCCGGAATCACCGCTTTCTCGGCCATGACAGTCGCCATCCGCGCCTCCCCGTGCCCCCTTGTTAGCGGCTTGGCCACACTCCAACACAGGCCGGCCTCGCGCGCAACATCGCATCCGCTTCGGCCTTAACGCCGTCTCAACGTCGTGCGGGCATGGTTAGCGCAGAGTACGCCCGATGATGACGATCCCCTTTGCCCGGCCCGACTTCAGGCCGCTGCCGCCGATCGCCGCGACGCTGGCGCTGGCCTGTGCGCTATTGTGGTTCGCACCGCCCGCTCCGCTGCCTTTCGTATTCGCGTCGCTAGCCGGCGCCGCCGCGCTCGCGCTGGCGGTGCGGCATTTGCTGGTCCGGCTCGACGCGCCCCAGCCGAACCGCGCCGCGGCGCTGATCCTGCCCGCCGTCGTGCTCGACATCGCCCTGTTCGGGCAGCAGGACATGATCTGGGTCGCGCCGTGCATCATGGCGCTCGCCGCCGCGGTCGATCGCAGGCACCGCGTCATGCTCGTCTGGTTCGGGCTGGCGCTCGGCATCAAGGTTCAAGCGCTGCTCTTCGCGCCGTTCCTGATCGCGCTGCTGATCAATCGCCGCGTCCCGCTGCGGCTATGGCTGATCACCCCGCTTGTCGCGGCCGCGACGATCCTGCCGGTCTGGCTGGCGGGCTGGCCCGACGCGGTCCCCGCCTCGCTCACGCCCGCCGCGCCCAGCCTGTGGCGCATCATCAAGGCGCTGCCCCTGATCGGCACGCTGCCGCTTGACGGCCTCGCCCTCGCCACCGCGCTTGGAACGGCCGCCAGCTATATCGCCTGGTTCTCGACCCGTCGGTTCGATCGCCGGGCGCTGCTCGCACCCGCGCTGCTCGCCCCGCTGGTCATCGCCTGCCTGTTGCCGCACCTGCAGCAGGGCGACTTTTTCCTCGCCGGCACACTCACATTGGTGATGGCGTTGACGCTGCGCGACAAGTCGAGCTGGCATATCGCCGCGATGGTCCAGGCCGGCTCGTTGCTCGCCCTTTTCGGCTCCGTGGACGGGCTGGAGGCGATGGCGACGGTCGGCGCGATTCCGATGATTGTCGCGGCGCTTCGCGTCGCGGCGCCACTCATTCATCCCTTCGCCAACGATAATCCCTTATTGGCACGCGCCTGAACAGCCTCGCCAATAGGTCCAAAGTGGCTCTTATGCTATATTCGTCGCCGATTCGATCTATCGACAGCGGGGGATTTCATCGATGTTCAACAACAATAACCGTGGCCGCGAGGCCGCACCAAGCCTGCCGCCCGCGCCGCAGCCACAATCCGGCGGCCAGAAGCGCGGCATGTTCTCGGTGATTGGCCCCGACATGATCATCACCGGCAATATCGCGGCCACCGCCGACCTGCACATCGATGGCCGCGTCGATGGCGACGTGATGTGCGGCAGCCTCGTCCAGGGGCCGGACAGCCGCATCAAGGGCGTGGTCAAGGCCGAGACCGCGCGCCTCGCCGGGGCGATCGAGGGTTCGGTCTCGGTGCGCCAGCTGACCATCGAGCGCGCCGCGCGGATCATCGGCGATGTCGAATATGAGACGATCGCGATCGAGAATGGCGCGTCGATCGATGGCCGCCTGAAGCACATCGCCGCCGATGCGGTGCGGGCAGTGCCGTCGCCGCTGGCCAGCCATCATGGCGACAGCGTCACGCAATTCCCGAGCGCGGCCGGCGAAGCCGCCTAAACGCCGCGTCAGCCCAGCATGTTGCGCAACGCCGCGTCATGGACGTCGGCGCTGTGCAGCATGTCGACCGCGAAACCGAACCACAGGATGAAGATCAACCCGACCAGCGCGAAGGTCGGCCCGAGAATCCCGAACGGCATGCAACCCTCCCGTGATATTGCGCGCTGTCCTGCCGCAAGCTGCGAGGAGTGCAAGCGATGCCCGACATTACACTGCCGATGACCGGTAGCTGCCGCTGCGGGAAGGTCCGCTTTTCCGTGACGGCAGCACCGCTCTTGACGATGGCCTGCCATTGCACCGGCTGCCAACGCATGAGCGCCAGCGCCTATTCGCTGTCCGTGGCGGTGCCGAGCCAGGCGTTCGAGGTGACGCAGGGTGAACCGGTGATTGGCGGTCTCCACGGCGAGCAAGCGCGACACCACCACTGCGACTGGTGCAAGAGTTGGCTGTTCACCCGCGTCGCGCCGGACATGGGCTTCGTCAACGTGCGCGCCGCGATGCTCGACGATCGGGCCTGGTTCGCACCGTTCATCGAAACCTACACCAGCGAGGCGTTCCCCTGGGCAAAGACCGGCGCGACGCACAGCTATGCGGCGTTTCCGCCGATGGAGGCCTATCAGGCGCTGATCGCGGAATATGCGGCGCTGGGGGATTGAAAGACCACCCCCACCGGTCGTCGTGCTGAACTTGTTTCAGCGTTCGAGCTTTGGCTTGCCCCCGGCAAGCCAAGATTGTGTTCGGGGAACACAATCTCGCTCGGACGCATGCGCGGTCAGCTAATCCGGGAGCGACGCTCTTGTGAGTTCTGATCGCGGATGGACCCTGAAACAAGTTCAGGGTGACGGTCGCGGGTGAGGCAATGTTGCACCAATCTCACATATGCAGCGTTCGCCCATAAGCCGCGAGCACGCTCTCGTGCATCATCTCGCTCAGCGTCGGGTGCGGGAACACCGTCTCCATCAACTCCGCCTCGGTCGTCTCGAGCGTCTTGCCGATGGTGTACCCCTGGATCAGCTCGGTCACCTCGGCGCCGATCATGTGCGCGCCGAGCAGTTCGCCGGTCTTGGCGTCGAACACCGTCTTGATGAAGCCTTCGGACTCGCCGAGCGCGATTGCCTTGCCGTTGCCGATGAACGGGAAGTTGCCGACCTTGACCGCGTAACCCGCTTCCTTGGCCCTGGCCTCGGTCAGCCCGACGCTGGCGATCTGCGGGTGGCAATAGGTGCAGCCCGGGATATTGCGCACATCCATCGCATGCGGATGCTTGCCGGCGATCGCCTCGACCGCGATGACACCTTCATGGCTCGCCTTGTGCGCCAGCCAGGGCGGCGCGGTGACGTCGCCGATCGCATAGATTCCGTCGACATTGGTCTTGCAGGTCGGATCGGTGACGATATGGCCACGCTCGGTCTTCACGCCCAGCGCCTCGAGTCCGATATTCTCGGTGTTGGGCACGATGCCGATCGCGACGATGACATGGCTGAACTCGGAGGTCGTGACCTTGCCGTCCTTGCCCTTGATCGCCGCCTTCACCCCTGACGCGGTCACGTCGAGCTTGTCGACCCCGGCGCCGGTCATGATCGTCATGCCCTGCTTCTTCAGTGCCTTTTCGAGGAAGGTCGAGACATCGGCATCCTCGACCGGCACGACGCGGTCGAGCATCTCGACCACCGTTACCTCAGCGCCCATGTCGTTGTAGAAGCTGGCAAACTCGATACCGATCGCGCCCGAGCCGATGACCAGCAGCTTGCTCGGCATTTCGGCAGGCACCATCGCATGGCGATAGGTCCAGATACGCTTGCCGTCAGCCTTGGCGAACGGCAGGTCGCGGGCGCGGGCACCGGTCGCGACGATGATGTTCGCGGCGGCCAGTTCGCTGACCTTGCCGTCTGCCGCGGTGACCGACAGCTTGCCTTTGCCGGTCAGCTTGCCGTCGCCCATGAACACGGTGATCTTGTTCTTCTTCATCAGGTGCGTGACGCCCTGATTGAGCTGCTTGGCGACGCCGCGCGAGCGCTTCACCACGGCATCGATGTCGGCGCTGATCTTCTCGGCGACCAGGCCGTAATCCGTGGCGTGCTGCATATAATGATAGATCTCGGCCGAGCGCAGCAGCGCCTTGGTCGGGATGCAGCCCCAGTTGAGGCAGATGCCGCCGAGATTCTCGCGCTCGACGATCGCCGTCCTGAGACCGAGCTGCGCCGCACGGATCGCCGCGACATAACCACCGGGGCCGGAGCCGAGCACGATCAGGTCAAAGGTATCAGCCAAGATTTCGGTCCTTCTTCTGCCCCGTCGCCGGAGCGAAATGCATTTGCCTCAGGCCAGCATGCCCAGCGGGCTTTCGACCAGCGCCTTGAACGCCTGCATCAGCTCGGCCCCGTCGGCCCCGTCGATCGCGCGGTGGTCGAAGCTGCCGGTCGCCGACATCACCGTTGCCACGCCCAGCGCGTCGTCCACAATATAGGGGCGCTTCTCGCCGGCGCCGATCGCCATGATCATCCCCTGGGGCGGATTGATCACCGCCTCGAACTGCTTGATGCCATACATGCCCATGTTCGACAGGCTGGCGGTGCCGCCCATATATTCCTCAGGCTTCAACTTGTTGTCGCGCGCCCGGGTGGCGAGGTCCTTCATCTCGGTCGAGATCGCCGCGAGCCCCTTGTTGGCGGCATCGGCGATGATCGGCGTGATCAGCCCGCTCGGCGTCGATACCGCGACCGAGATGTCGGCGCGGCTGAAACTGATCAGCTGGTCCGGGGTGAACATCACATTGCACTTCGGCACCTGGATCAGGCTGGCAGCGAGCGCCTTGATGATCAGGTCGTTGACCGACAGCTTCACGCCGCGCGATTCCAGCGCCTTGTTGAGGTCGCCGCGCAGCTTGAGCAATGCATCGAGCCGGATATCGACCGTCAGATAGATGTGCGGCACCGTCTGCTTGGACTCGGTCAGGCGGCGCGCGATCACCTTGCGCACGTTGGACAGCTTGGTCGCCTCGTGCGGGATATCCGGCACGCTGGCCGGCTTGGACGCAGGCGGCGCAGCGGCGGGCGCGCTCGTACCAGCCGCGGGCGCAGGCGCAGCAGCGGCGCCACCCTTGGCGCCCTCCACATCGGCGCGGATGATGCGGCCATTCGGGCCGGTGCCGGTCAGCGCGGCAAGGTCGATGCTCTTCTCGGCCGCGATGCGCCGCGCCAGTGGACTGGCTTTCACGCGTTCGCCGCCCGACGATGCGGGGGGCGCTGCGGACGTGGCGAGAGCGGGCTTCGCGTCGGCGGGCGCGGCCTTGGGCGCCGCCGCCGGCGCGGCTTCGGCCTTGGGCGTTTCCGCCTTCGGCGCCGCCTTGGGCGCCGGCGCGGCCTCGTCGTCGCCATTGATCGTCGCGATCACCGTGCCGACCTTCACATTGTCGGTCCCCTCGGCGATCAGGATCTGGCCGATCGTGCCTTCGTCGACCGCCTCGAATTCCATCGTCGCCTTGTCGGTTTCGATCTCGGCGAGCAGATCGCCCGACTTCACCGTATCGCCTTCCTTCACGAGCCATTTGGCCAGCGTGCCCTCCTCCATCGTCGGAGAAAGCGCAGGCATCTTGATCTCGATCGGCATCAACGGTGTCCTTGTCTCTTGCGCGAGTCCGTAGCGGCATACCCCTTCGCGCCCGAGATGGTTTCGGTCAAGCCTTGCGCCGCGCGGCGCGGCGCGCCACCTTCACCACCAGACAGGGAGGGGCAGGCATGCGCATCTATCTCGTCGTCGTCGACGACAGCCCGGAATCGCAGATCGCGCTGCGCTTCGCGGCGCGGCGCGCGGTCAAGACCGGCGGCGGGGTCGAGATCCTCGCGCTGATCCCGCCCTCCGAATTCGTCGCCTTTGGCGGCGTGCAGGCGACGATCGAGGAGGAAGCGCGGCTCCATGCCGAAGCGCTGGTCGCCGGCGCGGCGGGCACGCTGCTGGAGGAATCCGGCCTGCGCCCGTCGATTACCGTGCGGCAGGGCGACGGACCGAAGATCATCCGCGAGATGATCGAGGCCAATCCGGGCATCGCCGCACTGGTGCTCGGTGCGGCGGCCAGCGGCGCGCCGGGCCCCCTGGTCAGCCATTTCGCCGGCACCGACGCCGGCGCGCTGCCGATCCCATTGATGATCATCCCCGGCAGCCTCGATCGCGACGCGATCGATCGGCTGAGCTGACGGAAAAGGGGCCGGGCGGCGCCGCCCGGCCCCTCGCCGGCGATGTTGCGGCCGGAGCGTCCGAATCGTTGCCGTTCAGCTGGATGTTCTTCACTCTGTCGGCAAAGCCCGTCGGGTTGAAGCGCAGCGTGCGTTCTGCAGGTTGGTCTTGACGCCGGCCGCTCCCAGGGCGGCGTGGGGTTGAACCGCCCGGCCACTCCCGGCACGATGCCACGATGCGCGCCCTGCTTTCGTTCGCCCTGATCCTCCTCCTCACCGCAGCGGCCACCGCCACGGCACAACCCGCTGCGCCCGCGCCCGATCCGGCGCGCCTCAAGGCCACCGTCGAGAGGCTGGTCCGCTTCGGCACGCGCCACACGCTGTCCTCGCCCGACGATCCGGTACGCGGCATCGGCGCGGCGCGGCGCTGGGTGGCCGGCGAGCTGACCCGCCTCGCCGATGCGTGCAACGGCTGCATCACCGTCGCCAACATCGCCAACACCTTCACCGGGCCGCGCGCGCCGAACGGGGTCGAGATCGTCGACCTGCTCGGCTTCCAGCAGGGGCTCGAGCCGAAACGCGTGATCATCGTCGGCGCGCATATCGACAGCCGCGTCAGCGACGTGATGAACGCGACCTCGGACGCGCCCGGCGCCAATGACGACGGCTCGGGCGTGGCGCTGGTGCTCGAGGCGGCGCGCATCCTGTCGAAAGAGAAATTCCGCGCCACCATCGTCTATGCGATCTTCTCGGGCGAGGAGCAGGGCCTGTACGGCGGGCAGCTGCTCGCCGAAACCGCCCGGCAGAAGAACTGGGTCGTCTCGGCGATGCTCAACAACGACATCGTCGGCAACAGCATGGGCCAGAATGGGGTGCGCGTCGCCGACCGCGTACGCGTCTTTTCCGAAGGCATTCGCGCGTCCGAAGATCTGCCCGCGCAGCTCGCCCGGCGCGGTAATGGCGGCGAGGATGACGGCCCGTCGCGCGCGCTGGCCAGGGTAGCCGACGATGTCGCGCGCCAGATCCCGGGCGGCCTCGCGGTGTTCGTCGATCGTCGTCCGGATCGCTACGGCCGCGGCGGCGACCATGAGCCGTTCCTCAAGCTCGGCTATCCCGCGATCCGCTTTTCGGTCGGCGCGGAGAACTGGACGCAGCAGCACCAGGACCTGCGTGTCGAGAATGGCATCGCCTATGGCGACACCGTCGACAAGATGGACTTCCCCTATCTCGCCCGCGTGACCGCGATCAACGTGGCGATGATCCGCCGCCTCGCCGCGGCGCCGGCCGCGCCGCCAGCGGTCACGATCGCCGGCGCGCTGAGCTTCGACACGACGGTCAAATGGCAGCCGGTCGCCGGCGCGGCTAGTTACCGCGTGCACTGGCGCCGTACCGATGCGCGCGACTGGCAGAGGTCGGTCGACCTGCCCGCCTCCGCGACCGGCACCGTGCTCAAGGACACGCCCGTCAACGACAATTTCGTCGGCGTCGCGGCGGTGGCGGCAGACGGCGCGGAAAGCCTGATCAGCTTTGCCGGCCCGGAACCTCGCCAGCCCTGAAACGCCAAGACGGGATGCTGATCCATGACCGAAGCTCTGACCATCTGGACCTATGACTGGGTACCCGAGGGGCCGCGCGGATTCGTCCGTGACCTGCGTTTGCGCTGGGCCGCGGAAGAAGCCGGGCTCGGCTATGACGTCGGCACGGTGCCCTTCGGGGATCAGCCAAGGAGCCACCTCGACCGGCAGCCATTCGGGCAAGTCCCCTTTCTGACCGATGGCGAGATCACGCTGTTCGAGAGTGGCGCGTGCTTGCTGTACCTGGCCCGCAAGAGCGACATCCTGATGCCGCGTACCGCGCGCGGCGAGGCTGAAACGTTGCAATGGGTCGTCGCCGCGCTCAATTCGATCGAGATGGTCTCGGTGCCCTGGTGGTTCCTCGGGCTGTCGGGGGATCGTGAAAATGGCCTGTCCGGCTGGCTCGACAGCCGGCTTGCCCACATCGAGGCCATATTGCGCGAACGCGCATGGCTCGTGGATGACCGCTTCACCGCGGCAGATCTGCTCATGGCGGATGTGCTGCGCGTCCCCGCGATCCGCGCGCGTGGCGACCGTCCCGCGACCGAGGCCTATATCCAGCGTCTCGTTGCCCGACCCGCCTTCAAAAAAGCGCATGCCGATCAATTGGCACGTTTCGCGGCGGCGGATGAAAGCCGGGCAAGGCGCTGACCGCGCGGGTTGCGGTCGCCGGCGATGCTACAAGCGGGCCGCTTCGCGGCTCAGCGGCACCCGCACGAACAGGTGCAGCTGCGCCGCACCGCGCGATGGCGGACGGGACGATAGACCCGGCGCGGCGCGCGATAGGTCGTCTCGTAATATTCCGTCGTCGTGGTCGTGACCACCGGCGCCGATTCGATCGTCACCGTGGTGGTCGTCGCCGGCGGGTAATAATATCCGCCGGCGACGTAACCCGAACTGCTCGAATAGCTGGTGCTGTAGGAACCCTGCTGGCCCCCGCCATAGACGACGCGCGGCGGCGGTGGCGCATAGCCACCCGCGCCGCCCTCGGCATAGCCATAGTCCGCCGCGGCATAGCCGCCCGCACCGCCCTGCGCATAGCCATAGCCGTCCCAGTCGACGCCGTTCACCGCGTCGAACACCCGGCCCTGCCCGTCGATCAGCACCGCGTCGTCATAATAACGCGACCAGCCGAAGCCGGCCGGCGGAGTCGCCAGGCCATAGCTGCCATAATCGCTGATATAGAAGGTCGGCGCGACCCAATAACGCGGCAGCGTCCAGCCGCGCGCGGGTCGGTGATAGGCATTCCAGCCGCCCGGCGCGCTCGTGCCGCCCGACCAGTGCCCGCCACCCGACCAGTGTCCGCCGCCGCTGCCACCCGACCAGTGTCCACCGCCATTGTTCGACCAGTGGCCGCCATTGGGTGGTGGCATCATCGGCGGCTGCTGCGGCTGCGGCGACGGGTAATTCGCGCCCGGGTGGCGCGGCGGCATCATCTGGCCGCCGCCCATCACCTGGCCGCCCCCCGACCATTGCCCGCCGCCCGCCACCTGGCCGCCGCCCATGACGACCTGCCCGCCACTCATTGGCGCGGGCATGAGTCGCTGTGATTCGGCGGGCGCGGCGGCGAAGGCGGTAACCATCGCAAGGCCAGCAATCATCAGGGTTCGCATGGTAAACACTCCTCGCGCGGCCCGGAGACGCCGTGGGCGTCAACCGGATACTTAAGGTTTTGCTTACCATTTCCGGTCGTTAGCGGCCACCTTTGCCGTTGTCCCGAAACGGATCAGCCGAGGCGCGGCGCGAGCAGACCGACGAGCCCTTCGCACCCCGCGGCATCCACGGCATCGAACCGTCCCGCCGTCGGGCTGTCGAGATCGAGCACGCCGATCAACCGTTCGCCAACGACAATCGGCACGACCAGTTCAGACCGGCTCGCCGCGTCGCAGGCGATGTGGCCGGGAAAGGCGTGTACGTCCGCCACGACCTGCGTCTCGCGCGTCGCGGCGGCCGTGCCGCATACCCCGCTGCCCAGCGCGATGCGGATACAGGCCGGTTTGCCCTGGAACGGACCCAGCACCAGTTCGCCCGCGACCAGCCGGTAGAAACCGGCCCAGTTCAGATCGGGCAGGTACTGCCACAGCAGCGCCGCGACATTGGCCATGTTGGCGATCGCATCGGGCTCGCCCGCGGTCAGCGCCTCGGCCGCGCCCCGCAGATCGCGATAGAGTTCATCCTTCGAATCCGCCGACACCGCGAAATCATGCATCATTCGATCCTTACCTTGCCGCGCCCGGCCTTGACCACCGCGCGACCCTTCTTGCTGTCGACCCGCCGCGCCTTGGCCGCCTTGCTCGGCTTGGTCGGCCGGCGCTTCTTCGGCACGATCGTCGCCTCGCGGATCAGCGCGATCAGGCGATCGCGCACTTCCTGGCGATTGAATAATTGGGACCGCGCACCCTCACTGCGCAAGACCAACACGCCCTCGCGCGTCATGCGTGATCCGGCCAGCACTTCGAGCCGTCTTTTCACCGCTTCCGGCAAACCCGGCGAATTCGCCACGTCGAAACGCAGCAACACCGCGCTGTCGGTCGTATTGACGTGCTGCCCACCCGGCCCGCTCGACCGCGTGAAGCTTTCGACGATTTCATCACTGTCGATCGAGATCGAGCGTGAAATGGGGATCGAAACCATGCGCGCTGGTCCAGCGATCGGTCAGGCCACGCCGAATCCGGCGGCGATGAAATGCGCCGGGACCGGTGCCTCGGCGGTGATCGGTTCCTTGCCGGCACGCGGCACGGTCAGCGCGGCGGCGTGCAGCAGCATCGGCGTACCACCCGTGCCGTAGACGGGATCGCCAACCACCGCGACGCCCAGCGCCTCGGCGGCGTGGACACGGATCTGGTGGGTACGCCCGGTCTCCGGGCGGAATTCGACCAGCGCGCGGCCGTCCTTCACGCTCAGCACGCGCCACGCCGTCCGCGCCGCCTTGCCGGCCGGGTCGCCGCGCATCCGCCAACCTTCTTCGCGGCTGCTGATCTTGGCCAAGGCGAGGTCGATCATGCCCTCCTCGCCCGCCGGCACGCCCTCCAGCACCGCGAGATAGCGCTTCTCGACCAGCCCCTGCTCGAATGCCTGTTGCAACCGCGCATGCGCCTTGGGGTTGCGCGACAGCAACAGGCACCCCGAGGTGTCGCGGTCGAGCCGGTGCACCGCCTGCGGCCAGCGCTTGAACCCGAAGGTCAGCCCCTCGAGATGATTTTCCAGGCTGAGTGCGCCGTCGCGCGGCGGGTCGACCGGGAGGCCGGCCGGCTTGTCGAGGACGAGCGCCTCGCCGTCGATGAAGAGAACGTGATTGGCGAGCATGCGGCGCTCTTGCCACCCCGCGGGCGCTCATGCCAGAGTTTCGGCATATGAAAGCGGGATCGAGCGGCATCATCCGGGTCGCGATCGCGGCATGCGGCCTGCTGCCCTCGCTGGCGCTCGCCGCCTACCCGGTCGCCTTATGCTCCGGCGAGGCGGTGTTTCCCGGGCTCGATGCACGGGTGTTGGGGCATATACCCTATGCCGAGGCGCCGGCGAGCGACCTCGTGCCCGCCCCGCCCGGCTTCGGCATCGGCGTGGCCTGCACCGTGCAGCGCGATGTGCTGCCCGATCTCACCCGCCTTCTCGCCGCCGCCGCGGCGACGCCCGGGGTCGGCCAGCGCCTGCGCGCCGTATCGTGCTTTCGCTCCATCGCGCATCAGCGCGCGGTATTCTGCAGCCAGATCGGCCCGAACAGAAAGTGCCGCGATGCCGCCGAACGGGCGCGGAGCGTCGGGCCGCCAGGCTATAGCGAACACGCCACCGGTTATGCGATCGACTTCGGCGTCCGCCCTTCGCCGGCCTGCCCCGACGTCGATACCTGCATCGCATCGACCGTGCCCGGGCTGTGGCTGCTGCAACATGCGCGTGATTATGGCTTCGAATTGTCCTTCCCCGCCGGCAACGGCCAGGGCGTGACATGGGAGCCATGGCACTGGCGCTGGGTGGGCAGCACGGTCGCCACGCCCGGCGCGGTAAAGGCGCGGCTGACCTTCGGCCGTGCGCGCGGCGACTTCCCGGCCCGCCCCGGAATCTATGACGTATCGGATTACTGGCTGATCCCGCCGCGCGGCATCATCGCCCCGCCCGTCACGCCGCCGGCGACAGCGCCGTACATCACGCTGCCACCGACGCCTTAGGGAAACGTGAGGCTGCCTCCCCACCCCGTTCGCCCCGAGCCTGTCGAAGGGCCGTTCTTCTTTGCAACGTCAACAAGAAGAACAGTGCTTCGACGAACTCAGCACGAACGGAGGAGAGGACAGTCAACCAAACTTACGCCGTCAGCTTCGCCGCGACCTCGGCGATACGGCGGCCCTGATAGCGCGCGCCGTTGAGATCGGTCTCGCTCGGCTGACGGCTGCCGTCGCCCGCGGCGACCGTCGTCGCGCCATAAGGCGCACCGCCGACCACCTCCTCGACGCCCATCTGGCCCTGATGGCCGTAATCGAGCCCGACGATGGTCAGGCCGAAGTGGAGCAAATTGGTGATCACCGAGAACAACGTCGTTTCCTGCCCGCCATGCTGCGTCGCGGTCGAGACGAAGGCGCCGCCGACCTTGCCGTGCAACGCGCCGCTCATCCACAGCCCGCCCGCCGTATCCCAGAAGGACGCCATCTGGCTCGACATGCGACCGAAACGGGTCGGCGTGCCGACGATGATCGCGTCATAGCTTTTCAAGGCGTCTGGGCCGTCGATCACGGGATGCGCGGTGTCCGTCTTGAAATGCGCGGCTTCGACCACCGCCTGCGGCGCGGTCTCCGGCACGCGGCGGATATCCACCTCGGCACCAACCGAGCGCGCGCCCTCGGCGACCGCGTCGGCCATCTGCTCGATATGGCCGTAGGACGAATAATAGAGAACGAGAACCTTGGTCATGAGGGAATCCTTCTTCGCTCCCCCTCCCGCAAGCGGGAGGGGTTGGGGGGTTGGCGCCCGGTCAATCATGGGCGAAATCGGTGAAGGTGAGCGCGAGCCCACCCCTGCCCCTCCCGCAAGCGGGAGGGGTCAAATGAAATTACTCCGCGTCGACCAGCACGATCTCGGCATCTTCCAGCGCGGTGATCGTCACCGTCTGGCCACCCGAAATCGCCGCGCCGTCGCGGGCGTCGAAGCGCACGCCATCGATCTCGATCGCGCCGGTCGCCGGGACGAGATAGGCGTGGCGCCCCTCGCCGACGCTGTGGGTCAGCGTCTCGCCGGCCTCGACCGTCGCCGCCAGTACCCGCGCGTCGGCGCGGATCGGCAACGCGCCTTCATCGCCCTCGAAACCCGAAGCCAGCGTCACGAACTTGCCGCTCCGCTCGCCCCTGGGGAACGGCTTGGCGCCCCAGCTCGGCGAGCCGCCCGTCCGCTTCGGCTCGATCCAGATCTGGAAGAGCGTCGTCTTTTCCGGCTCGAGATTATATTCGGCGTGGCGCACGCCGGTGCCGGCACTCATCACCTGCACGTCGCCCGCCGCGGTGCGGCCCTCATTGCCCATCGAATCCTTGTGGGTGATGGCGCCCGTGCGGACATAGGTGATGATCTCCATGTCGCGGTGCGGGTGCGGGGGAAAACCCGAATTGGGGTCGATCTCGTCGTCGTTCCATACGCGAATGGTGCCCCAGCTCATCCGTGCCGGGTCGTAATAATCGGCAAAGCTGAAATGATGCCGGGCATTGAGCCAGCCGAGATCGGCATGGGCCAGGCTGGCGAAACTGCGTTTCTCGATCATGAGAACCTCCTTGGTTGTCCCCAAGATAGGGACTGGCTGCATCGCGTAAATGGAAACGGTGGAAACGGATTGTTTCATGATCTATCGTGCCGGCATGATGCGTTTGCCCGATCTCGAGGCGTGGGCGATCTTCGCCAGTGTCGCCGAATACCGCTCCTTTTCCGGCGCCGCCGAGGCGATCGGCCTGTCCAAGGCCACGGTGTCGAAGGCGATCACCCGGCTCGAGGCGCATCTCGGCCAGTCGCTGTTCCACCGCACCTCGCGGCGGCTGACGCTCACCGAGAGTGGCAAGGGCCTGGCCGAGCACGCGGCGCGCATGCTGGCCGAGGCCCAGGCGGCCGAGGAGGCGGCGCACAATGCGGCAAGCGCGCCGGCCGGCATGATCCGCGTCGCCGCGCCGATGTCGCTTGGCCTGCTCGCGGTGGCGCCGGTGATCGCCGACTTTCTCGCGCTGCATCCCGGGATCGAGATCGACCTGCACCTGTCGGATGCCCGGGTCGACATCGTCGCCGAAGGATATGACGTGGCGTTGCGCGTCGCCGCGCTGCCCGACAGTTCGCTGCGCGCGCGCAAGCTGGCCGACATGCGGACGCACCTCGTCGCCGCGCCTGCCTATTTCGCGGCGCATGGGCGGCCGACCCATCCGGCCCAACTCGGCGAGCACCGCTGTCTCGCCTATACCAACGTGCCCGGGCCGTGGCGCTTCTTCGGTCCGGAGGGCGCCGAGGTCTCGGTGCGGCCGCGCGGCCCGCTCTCGACCAATAGCGGCGACGCGATGTTGCCTGCGCTGCGCGCCGGACTGGCCATTGCGCTGCTGCCCGATTTTCTCGTCGACGCCGACCTCGCCGCCGGAACACTCGAAGCGCTCCTGCCCGACTGGTCGCCGCCCGCCGGCGCGCTGCATCTGATGACGCCGCCCGGCACCCTGCGCCCGGCGCGCGTCGAGGCGCTGATCGAGTTCCTCGCGGCGCGATTGCACAACCTTTGCGCGGCGCGCCGGTAAGCCGCCCGGACGGCGCGCGTTCTCGCGATCTTTACCCTGCTTCGTAGCCACCATCGCCGCGAAAGACCCGGTAGCCTAGTAGAATCCCGGAGCCGGAATCGCCGCGACTCGTGGATTCAGGCCGGTTAGCGGAAAATTAACCTTTTGCGTTCATCCCTCATCAGGTTAATAGATTGTGCTTGGTGCTGAGGCCGTGGGGGCATTCAGGCGCCGCGAAACGACAGGGGATACTGCCAGATGCGCGTGCTGCTGATCGAGGACGAGCCGACGACCGCCAAGGCGATCGAGCTCATGCTGACCACAGAGGGTTTCAACGTCTACACGACGGATCTGGGCGAGGAAGGCCTCGATCTGGGCAAGCTGTATGACTATGACATCATCCTGCTCGACCTGAACCTGCCCGACATGCACGGCTATGACGTGCTCAAGAAACTGCGCGTCGCCCGGGTGCAGACCCCGGTGCTGATCCTGTCCGGCATCAACGAAATGGACTCCAAGGTGCGCAGCTTCGGCTTCGGCGCCGACGACTATGTCACCAAGCCGTTCCACCGCGAAGAGCTCACCGCCCGCATCCACGCCGTGGTGCGCCGCTCCAAGGGCCATAGCCAGTCGGTCATCCGCACCGGCAAGCTGGCCGTCAATCTCGATGCCAAGACCGTCGAAGTCGACGGCAGCCGCGTCCATCTGACCGGCAAGGAATATGCGATGCTCGAGCTGCTTTCGCTGCGCAAGGGCACCACGCTGACCAAGGAAATGTTCCTCAACCACCTTTATGGCGGCATGGACGAACCCGAACTCAAGATCATCGACGTGTTCATCTGCAAGCTCCGCAAGAAGCTCAGCCTGGCCTGCGACGGCGAGAATTATATCGAGACCGTCTGGGGCCGCGGCTATGTGCTGCGCGAGCCCGACGACGTGATGGTCACCGAAGTCGCCTGATCTTCCCCGATCCCGGACGACTGAACGGCCGCGGCACCGGGGGGCGCCGCGGCCGCCTTGTTTTTTTTGGAGGGTGGCATGCGCGCCCTTCCCTCTTCGTCATGCTGAACTTGTTTCAGCATCCATGCGCAGTCATTTCGGCTTGGAGAGCGGTTCGAGGCCATAATCCAGCGCCAGATCCCGCCACCCTGGATTACCCTCCTCGATCAGGTTGATCTTCCACTGTCGGTGCCAACGCTTCAGCTGCTTCTCCCGCAGGATCGCATTCTCCATGTCGCCGAAAAACTCGATGTGGACGAGCCGCTTAACGCCATATTTCGAGGTGAAGCCCTCGATCAGTTCGTCCCGATGCTGGATCATACGACCGACCGGCTGCGACGTAACGCCCGTATACAAAGTGCCGCGCTTCTGGCTGGCAAGGACGTAAACTGCGGGCGTCCGCTCCATCGGCGTTACTCTCGTTTCAAATGGTCGCGCATGGATGCTGAAACAAGTTCAGCATGACGGTTGAGGCGAGACCGCCCATCCCTCACCGCGCCTCCCACACCTTCTCCCCGCCAATCCATGTCTGCTCCACCTTCGTCGCCCGCAAGTCGCTCGGGCTGGCCAGCATCGGGTCGCGGTCGACGATGATGAAATCCGCGCGCTGGCCCGGCGCCAGCCGCCCGAACTTGTCCTCGGCGAAGCCGGCATAGGCGGCGTCCATCGTATAGGCGCGCCATGCCTGTTCACGCGTCACGCGTTCCTCCGGGCGCCAGCCGCCATAGGGCTCGCCCGACGCGTCCTGGCGGGTGAAGGCCGCCGCCCAGCCGGCGAACGGATCGGGGCTCTCGACCGGGTAATCGGTGCCGAACGCCAGCACCGCGCCGTTCTTGAGCATCGACGCCCAGGCATAGGCTCCGCCGAGCCGCGCAGGCCCGAGCCGCGCCTCGGCCATGTGCATGTCGCTGGTCTGGTGGACCGGCTGCATCGAGGCGATCGTGCCGTGCTGGCCGAAGCGCGGCAGGTCGGCCGGGTCGACGATCTGGGCATGCTCGATGCGCCAGCGCCGGTCGCCGGAATAGGTGTGCGCCATCTGGTCGATCGCGTCGAGCACCTCGGCATTGGCGCGGTCGCCGATCGCATGCACCGCGACCTGGAAATGATCCATCGCCGCGCGGCTCATCAAATTCTGCAGCACCGTGTCGGTCAGGAAGCCGGCGCCCGACTGGCCCGGCGCATCGCTGTACGGCGCCTTGAGCCACGCCCCGCGCGAGCCCAGCGCGCCATCGGCGAACAGCTTGACCCCGCCGAGGCGCAGCCGGTCATTATACAGCCAGGGCGTCGGCTCGTTGCCGCCGATCTGGATCGCGGTATCGACACCCCGCGCATAGCTCATGATGCGCACCCGCAACGCGCCGCGATCACCGGCGCGGCGATAACTGAGCCAGTCGTCGAGCGTCGTGCCCATGTCCGACGTCGCGGTGATGCCGAACTTCAGCAGGATTTCCTGCGCCTTGAGGAAGGCGATGTCGCGTTCCTTGGGCAGCGGCTGCGGGACGACGCGATCGACCAGTTGCTGCGCTGAATCGACGAACACGCCATTGGGATTGATGCCGGTCTTCTCGATCCGCCCGCCCGGCGGCGACACACTCTTCACATTCACGCCCGCCGCGGTCATCGCGGCGCTGTTGGCCCAGCTGGCATGGCCGTCGGCGCGGCTCAGCCAGACCGGCCGGTCACTGACCACGCTGTCGAGATCGGTGGCGGTCGGGAAACGGCCCAGGCCCCATTTCTCCTGGTTCCACCCGCCGCCGACGATCCATTTGCGATCGGGATTGGCCGCGGCATAGGCCGCGATCCGCGTCTTGGCCTCATCCAGCGAGTTGGTGTCGTGCAGGTCGAGTTCGAGTGCGCGAAAGCCCAGGTCGATGACATGGCCATGCGCGTCGACGAAACCGGGCATCAGCACCTTGCCATGCATGTCGGCGCGCCAGTCGAGCTTGTCGGGACGCTTGTCGCCCGAGGAAAGCAGCCGCGACACATGCCCGTCGAGGGTCAGCAACAGCCCGGTGAAGCGGATGACGCGGCCGTCCTTGTCGAGCGTCATGCCGTTGACGTTGTCGATCAGGCCGTCGGCAAAAGCGGGTG
>Ga0068858_100000384_pt1 | contig 46280 bp, 56 predicted proteins | sample KBSSwiS12_FD_66589 | JGI IMG/M metagenome (GOLD analysis project Ga0068858, IMG submission 66589) | Switchgrass rhizosphere microbial communities from Kellogg Biological Station, Michigan, USA - KBS Switchgrass S1-2 | ecosystem: Host-associated > Plants > Roots > Rhizosphere > Soil ...
CGCTGACGGAGTGTGCGGCGAACGTTTTATTTCCATTGCCATCTGCTTGCTCTTTCTTCGACGGCACGCGACAAGCCGCTGCGATTCCAACTTTCTCCGAACAGTGATGATAGGAACCCGCCCGTCGGTCGGACACTGGCAAAACTGACAGTTGTTGGCACCCACCCCTGTTGCTAGTTTCGAAATACCCAAGACAGAAAACTACGCAAAAACACGGAGGGTTTTGATGAAAAGAGTCTTTACACTGATAGCGTTTGTGATGTTGTTGGCCCCGGCCACTTTTGCGCAACACGACGATTACAAGAAGTGGGAATTTTTCGGCGGCTACTCTGCCCTGGGTTTCGATACGCTCGCGGGCGATACCGATATCGCGGCTCTCAACGACGTGCTAAGCGGCAGAAACACTTTGCGCGGCTTCGAACTTTCCATCACGCGCAATTTTCACAAGTACGTTGGTGTCAAGGGTGATTACTCATTGCACCTGCGCGAGGACAACTTTGACCGGCCCGCAGGAAGCGGCACGGTAGATACAACAGTTCAGAATTTTCTTGGCGGACTACAATTCAAGGACAACGCTACGGAAGCTCGATTGAAACCATTCGGTCACGCGCTGTTTGGCTTTGCGAACCAGAAGGTCGATATCGACAGCCCGCAGTTGGGAACAGTTTTCGGTATTACCGATTTCCACACAAAAGAGACGAGCTTCGCCATGGCGTTCGGAGGCGGACTCGACATTAGGGTCAACGACAAGATCGACATCCGGGCCGCGCAGATTGATTGGAACATCATCCATCGCACCGACCAGGAAGTGGGAATTCTTCTGGTGCCGACGCCACATCAACCGGCTGGCCAACCGTTTGTCTTCCCAGGCACAACCCAGAACAACATCCGATTGAGCATAGGAATTGTCATCCATTAATTCTCGGCCAATCGCAAAACCGACTTTGGATTAAATGTGGTTGCCAGCCAAACAGCCATCAACAAATTAAGCTGCTTCGGAACGGCGCACTCAACCATACAGGGCGCGCCGTTGAGCGATGAAGAAGCGCGGAAGACGCACGCGTTCTTTCGCGCCTGCAATTATCTCGCGCTGGGGATGATCTATCTGCAGGATAATCCTCTCCTCCGCGAACCGCTCAAACCTGAACACATTAAGAATCGCCTGTTGGGACATTGGGGAGCGAGTCCGGCTCTCTCTTTCGTTTACACACACTTGAATCGCGTTATAAAGCGCGACGATCTCGACGTGATCTTCATGGCGGGTCCGGGCCACGGCGCGCCGGGCGTGCTTGCGCCGGTTTATCTCGAAGGTTCTTATTCCGAGATTTATCCCGAAAAGACACTGGATGAAGAAGGTCTCACGCGCTTCTTCAAACAGTTCTCTTTTCCGGGCGGCATCGGCAGTCACTGCACGCCGGAAACGCCCGGCTCAATTCATGAAGGTGGCGAGCTGGGCTACGTTCTGTCACACGCGTGCGGCGCAGCGTTCGACAATCCGGATTTGATCGTCGCCGCTGTGGTCGGCGATGGCGAAGCCGAAACCGGACCGCTGGCGACTTCATGGCACATCAACAAGTTTTTGAATCCCATTCGCGACGGCGCGGTGCTGCCGATCCTGAATCTCAACGGATACAAGATTAATAATCCGACGCTGCTCGCGCGCATCAGTCACGACGAATTGGAAGATCTTTTCAAAGGGTACGGATACGAGCCCTGCTTCGTTGAAGGATCGGATGCGCCATCGATGCATCAGGCCATGGCGGCGACGCTCGACCATTGCGTCGAACAAATTCGCGCAGCCCAACACGAAGCTCGCAAATCTGGAATAGCGACTCGGCCCCGATGGCCAATGATTGTTCTGCGCGCACCGAAAGGTTGGACCGCGCCCGCAGACGTTGACGGCAAGAAACTAGAAGGTTTCTGGCGCGCGCATCAAGTTCCGCTCGCGGATGTAAAGAAGAATCCTGCGCATTTGCAAATGCTCGAGCAATGGCTGCGGAGCTACGGACCGCAGGAATTGTTCGACGAGAGTGGATCACCGGTTCAAGAACTGAAAGAACTCACTCCTACGGGCATTCGTCGCATGGGCGCCAATCCACATGCCAATGGTGGATTGATCAAGCGAACATTACGGCTGCCTGATTTCCGAGACTATGCGGCGAAATTCGAAAAGCCGGGACAAATCGAAGCTGAAAACACCCGGCCGTTGGGAATGTTTCTGCGGGACGTGATGAAGCAGAACATGGATTCATTCCGGGTCTTTGGTCCCGACGAAAACAGTTCCAACAAGCTCGACAACATTTACGAAGTCAGCAAGAAGTTCTGGATCGCTGAACGCTTTCCCGAAGACGAAAACGGCGGCGAGTTAGCACCTGACGGTCGCGTGATCGAAATGCTCAGCGAACATACTTTGGAAGGAATGCTGGAAGGCTACGTGCTGACCGGCCGTCACGGTTTCTTCGCGACCTACGAAGCGTTCGCGCACGTCATCGATTCGATGTTCAATCAGCACGCGAAGTGGCTATCCATTTGTAATGAACTTCCCTGGCGGCAAAACATTGCTTCGCTCAATCTGCTGATCACTTCGACCGTTTGGCGTCAGGACCACAATGGATTTACTCATCAGGATCCGGGATTTCTGGATGTTGTCGTGAACAAGCGTGCGACGGTCACGCGTATTTACCTGCCGCCCGACGTCAACAGTTTGCTGTCAGTCGCCGACCATTGTTTGCGCAGCGAAAACTACATCAACGTAATCGTCAGCGACAAGCAGATGCACTTGCAGTATCTCGACATGGACGCGGCGATTACGCATTGCACGAAAGGCATCAGCATCTGGAGCCAGGCCAGCAACGATCAAGGACAGGAGCCCGACGTCGTCATGGCTTGCGCCGGCGACATTCCCACGCAGGAAGCCCTGGCTGCGACCGCAATGCTGCGCACGGAGTTTCCCGATCTGAAGATTCGATTTATCAACGTCGTCGATCTCTTCAAGATGCAAACGGATCGCGAGCATCCGCACGGTCTGAGTGATCGAGACTTTGACAGTCTCTTCACCACCGACAAGCCGATCGTTTTCAATTTCCACGGCTATCCCTGGCTGATACATCGACTCGCTTACAGTCGCAGCAATCATAAGAACCTGCACGTGCGCGGCTACAAAGAGCGGGGCAACATCAACACTCCGATGGAACTGGCGATTGATAACGAAATCGATCGCTTCACATTGGCCATTGATGTGATCGATCGCGTTCCGAAGCTGCACACGATTGGCGCGCATGCGAAAGAGAGACTTCGCAACATGCAGATTGACGCACGCCGCTATGCGCACGAACACGGCTTGGACAAGCCGGAGCTGCTTGAGTGGCGCTGGCCGTTTTGAATCATTTCCGCCTGCCGATTTCCAATTGCCGATTTGGGATCGAGTTCACAAATTGGCAATCGGCAATTGGCAATTGGAAATAACTTATGAAGATTCATTTCCATGGCGCGACTGGTGATGTCACTGGCTCTGCCTATCACGTGGTCACAAAGCACGCGAGCATCCTGGTCGACTGTGGAATGTTTCAGGGCGGCCGCAAGGAAAAAGAAAAGAATCGGCGCAAAGCTGAACTCGAAGGCGGAAAGCTCGATGCAGTGCTGCTCACACATGGCCATCTCGATCACGTCGGACGTTTGCCGCTGCTGACTCGCAAGAATTACGAAGGCCCGATTTATGCCACGCAGCCAACGATCGATATCGCGACGATGATTCTGCGCGACTCGCTCATGCTGCAAAAAGCCGATCTGAAACGTGAAAATCAAAGGCGCGTCCGCGAAAAGCAGCCGCCGCTCGACCCTCTGTTCGAAGAAAAAGATGTTCGCAACCTAAAGCCGCTGGTGCGAGCCGTGAAATACAAACAGCAGGTCGAGGTTGCACCCGGCATTAGCGCGCGGTTTGTGGACGCGGGACATGTCATTGGTTCCAGCAGTATCGAACTAACTGTCGAAGAAAACGGCAGCAAGAAAGTTGTCGTGTTTTCCGGCGACCTCGGACCGCGCGGTGCGCCGCTGCTTAACGATCCGGAACCTTTCGCGAAAGCGGACGCCGTCATCATGGAATCGACATACGGCGATCGCAATCATCGCTCGCTGCACGAAACTGCCATGGAAGGTCGCGAGATAATCGCCCGCGCAGTCGAAAACAAAGCAAAGATTCTGGTCCCCGTGTTCGCTGTCGGTCGCACTCAGTTGCTGCTGTATTTACTCGCGGGGGCGTTTCGACGCAAGACACTGCCGAAGTTTCCAATCTATCTCGACAGTCCGATGGCGATCGAGGCGACGAAAATCTACGGAAAGAACAATGAGCTGTTCGACGAAGAGGCGCAAGAGATGGTTTCGTCGGGAGAGTTGCGCAAGAACCTCGACATCGCGCAAGCGTGTTCAAAGCCGGCACAATCGCGTGCGCTGAATGAAGTCGTCGGGCCCTGCATGATTATGGCGGGCGCCGGCATGTGCACCGGCGGACGCATCATTCATCACCTGCGACACAATCTGCCGATTGAGGGCACCGTAGTGCTCATCGTCGGTTTTCAATCCGCAAACTCACTGGGGCGGCGCCTGGTCGATGGCGAAAAGGTAGTGCGCATCTTCGGCGAAAGAATCCCGGTAAACGCGTCAATTCACACAATGGGTGGGTTCAGTGCGCATGCGGATCAGAAAGGTCTGCTGGAATGGTTTGGCGCCGTCGCACCGTCAAAGCCGCGCACGATTATCACGCATGGCGAAGATCGCGCGCGCGGAGTGTTCTCTGAGTTGATCCACTCGCAACATGGAATCAAGACGAAATGCCCGGACTTGGGTGACGTCATTGAAGTGTGACCTGAGTTACGGAAACCGCGAGCGGCCCATAGAGGCACAGTGGTTCGTTAAGTCCCGTAGGGACCGAATATTTATAGAAACGTTGACGTCCCAAGTCGAGCAAGCTCCGTAGGAGCGACATGTTCTCAAAAGTTAGAACGCGTTATCGCGCTCCTACGGAGCTGCGGACGGTTTCTGATAGCGCGGACTATAAACATTTGGGCTCCTTCGGAGCCTACAGTCGCTCCGCTATCAATAATCATTTTTCACCAGCGAATTTTGAGGAGAACTCATGAGCACAACCGATCCAACGCAACGAACAAACGCAATCAGCCTCTCTGATGAACAACAGGTCAAGCAAGTGCTGGTCGATTCAGTCCTTGGCCTCTGGGACGTGGTGAACAATCTGACGCGCCTGAAGCCATCGCGTGACGATCGCTATCGCGTCACCATATTTGGTTCCGCACGTGCGAAGCCGGGCACCGTCGCTTACGAAGAAACCAAACGAGTCTCGAAAGCGCTGGCCGAATTGGGCTGCGACATTATCACCGGCGGCGGTCCCGGATTGATGCAGGCTGCCAATGAAGGCGTGAAGTTAGCCTCCGGCGATGGTCATGAATCTGTTGGCATTCGAGTCGATTTGCCGTTCGAGCAGGAAGTCAATCCCTTTGTCGAACTCGCCTTTGAACATCGCACGTTCTTCACGAGGTTGCATCACTTTGTGCTCGCCTCAGATGCATTCATCGTCGCTCCCGGTGGGATCGGCACAGTCCTGGAGACGACGATGATCTGGCAACTGCTTCAGGTGAAGCATCTCAATCAAACGCCGCTAATTCTTGTCGGAAAAATGTGGCCGGGATTTATTGAATGGGCGCGCACTCAAATGGGCGCGTACGAACAACCGCTCGCGAGCGCGGAAGACTTCAACATTCCGGTTTGCGTTGCGAATGGTGACGAGGCGATCGCGCTAATTCGCGAGCATTTCCTCAAATGGTCGCAGGAACAGAAACAAACAGCAGCAGCGCAAACCGCATGAACGTATTCCAGCGTCCTCTCGCGGCGTTCTCTCATAACGGTCATCGCTACACCCAAATAACCAAATCGTGAGGAAACCGCGCGGTCCTCAGCGCCAAGCACCGTAAGGCAGAGATAAAGCATCTGAACTTATGTACTTCTCGAGCGTGGACTGTTTGTAGCTGATTGTTGAGAAGATTCCTACTAAGCCTTTCCCATCGTTAAGTATTGGATCTAGGAAAGTCGTTAATGCTGTTGTCAAAAATATGGTGCGTTCGGTCAGTTTTTCTGATCTGTGTGCTTTTCATATCGCTTTTGGGAGGCAAGCCTGCGTGTGCACAACTTCAAGCGACGAAGACCGCCGAAACCCTCACTGTGCCGCAAGTTCTGGTCAATGTCCGTAAAGCCATCGGATTCGACAAAATCAAGAAATTGAAGCGAGGTTTTGCAGTTGAGGAAATTGTCGATTCGGACGATTCGGCAGGCATCACGATTAAAATGTTTGGGCGAAGTGGTGAAGTGCGCCGAGAGTCGAAGCCACCGGACAGTGCTACCTTTGCTGTCTTTGACGGAAGCGAATTATGGATGATCAATCGCTTAACGGCATCCGCTCGTTATGGCTCGCCGGCTCCCGTAAATCAGAAGCAGCTTGAAAAGTTGGTTTTGCCCTGGTGGGTTCAAAGCGGTTGGTGGCTTGATGAAAACACACCCCTTGATATTAGGGTTTTGCCCAGTGAGTCAACGGAAACGCGCGTCGCACTGGCGCTTAAACTCAAAAACGGATCGGTCGGCTCAAAGCTTTTCATCGAGCGCGCAACCTGGCTTCCGCGAACTTTGGTTGTCGAACAGGCGAAAGGTCCCTATACGCTTGAACTCCTCGATTATCAAAAGACCCTGGGTTTTCTTTATCCCCATCGGCTAAAAGTTAACTATGATAAGTCCGACAAAGAATACCGGATCAGATCTGTCGCAGAACTTGCGGCAACGGACGATCTGTTTCGCAGCCTGCCGCCGACGGGCGACACGACTTTTGATAACAGCATTCCCGCAGAATTAAGACTCGGGCAAGGCGCACCTTTTCCCGATGGCTCGAAGGGTCATCCAACTTATGTGCGCCCCCTCGTTGACGGGAAGGATGTCGGCTGGTTTCATTTCGATACTGGTGCGGACACTATGATGATTGATAATCGAATAGCAGACGAACTCAAGATGCCGATAATCGGCAAGGGGGAAGTCGTCGCTGCGGATGGCAACGCACGAAAAATAACCATTCGTAAAGGGAAAACCTTTCAACTCGGTCGGGTAACGATAAAAGATCCGATCTATATCGCCGATGACCTTTCCGAAATGAATGCACCGCCTGGTGAAAAACGCGCCGGATTCTGCGGCTATCCGCTCTTGGCCCGCGCCATCGTCGAAGTAATTCACGGTGGCGAAGGCATTGCTTTATACGACCCTTCGACTTACCACCTATCTAAAGGTGAATGGCAACACCTTTCTCTGATTAACTACACACCGACTATCACGGCACGTCTGAACGGCAACCGCGAAGGTCTTTTTATGCTTGATACCGGAAAGTCCGGTACCGTTGACATCAACAGTAAATTCAGCAAAGAGCAAAACTTAACGGAAGGACGCACGACGGTCGAAGGAACTGTGTCGTCGTCAGGCGGTGATTTTAGGAACTCATTTGGCTCGCTGGAATGGTTCGAGATTGCCGGGTACAAATTCGCAAATCCGAAAGTCTCATTCCGAATTGCCGGCGTTGGCTATGAGGCCGAAGGGGTAGCGGGCGTTGTCGGACGCGTTTTCATGAAGCCATTCACTATTGTTTTTGATTATCCTGAAAGGCGTGTCGCTTTTATTCGGTAGACACTAGTTTCAATAATCGCCGTATCTAACAAATCGTTGGATGCGAGCGGCGGGAGCGTGAAAGTCATTGCCGATTTCCAATTGCCGATTGCCGATTTGGATCGCGCCGCCTCAACTCCGCCGTTGGGCAGCTCAAGAGAGTGAATGACAACGCAACAGATCATCCTGTTCACTTGCGGGTATCTGGTTGTGCTTGGGGCCGTGATCTATTTCACGCGCGCGAACGCGCGGCGAGTCATCGGAGCAATGGCTGGTGGCGCAGCAGCTGGGTTGCTCGGTGTTGGTGCGATCGCCCTGTGCGACGCCCTCGGTTGGTGGTTGGTTCCTTTTGCTCCGACGCCATACTTCCTGATGCTTTTCTACGCCGGCCTCGCGATCTCACTTACGCCGATCTACCCTGTAACCTGGCGGCTGGCGCGGCGATTTGGGTGGCGAGGACTGGCTGTGTTTATTGGCATCGTAACGATGATCGGCCCGCCGCGTGATTACCTATACGCGACGATGTTTCCAAAGTGGATGGTGTTCGCACCGGGCATTGCTCCGATCGTGGCGGACGGCGCCACCTATGCGGGTGTTGTGGTCGTGGGACATGCCGTGATGCGTCTCATCGCCGGCCCGGCGAGCGCGGACCGCTTGGCACGACAACCATCGTAACCGCCCCAACAAATCATTGGACGCGAGCGGCCGAGCCCGGCGGCCAAGAGCAAAGCGCAAAGCGCAAAAGCGGAAGAATTCGCGCCGCGGCGTCAACTCTGACGTTCGCGCGCATCGTTGTGTCAGAACGGCGAGCGGTAGCGACCCGATCAAAGCGCAACTTGAGTGGATGATCCCATCGCTACCGCTCCGGGTTCCGACACGCTAAGCTCGGCGATCATGAACGATGAAGAATGAATCGGATACGAGACATTAATTTAAATCGCCGTCGCTACTAAATTTCGTTCCGCCCAGAGTCGCCTGCAGCGCAACTCCCTTTTTTGTGATGGTATAGACTTTCGTGCCGCCAACGGTGGCACCGATGGCGCTCGCCGCGCCGCCATTGTTGGAAACTACCACTCCGTTTCCTTTAGAGGTCGCTAACAACAGGAGGTGTATTCCATTGTTATCAAAGACTGCATAACCGGGTGAGTTGTTGATTTCCGACGCAACTTCGGGTTTGGATTTAATCAGGTCAGCCAGGGCCTTGTCCTTCATCGCCAGGACCTTGGCCTGTTTTTTCTTTTTCTTTTCATCAACCTGCGCGCTCGCAAAGCTCGACAGGCAAAGCGCGACGAGCACGACGAGCGAAGCGATTTGAAAATAACTCTTTGCTCGCCGACTATGGTATTCAGCGACGCGATCCTGGGGCTTTCGCCCCAGGCTTTATGCTGACACCCGCTTCGCGGGCTGCTTACGCTTGCCAACCACCGCCGAGCGATTTGTAGAGCGCCACGACACTCAACAACTCATCGCGACGCGCCTGTGCCAAACTCAGTTCCGCATCGAACAGTTCGCGATCAGCATCGAGAGCTTCCAAGAGATTCGACACGCCGCCGTTGTAGCGCATGTAGGCGAGCCGTGCGCGATCCTGAAGCGTGCGCACCAGCAGTTCCCTCTGCGCGCGGATTTCTTTTGTTTTGCCGTACGCGATTAGTGAATCAGAGACTTCGCGGAAAGCGGTCTGAATCGTCCGCTCGTAATCGACCAGCAGCAGGTCGCGCTGCGCTTGCGTGAAACGCACGTTCGACTTAAGCGCGCCGGCGGTAAAGATCGGTTGGGTCACTTGCGGAATGAAACCCCACACCGAGCGTGAGCTCTTGAACAGGTCCGTCAGCGAATTGCTCTCGAAGCCCAGGAAGCCGGTCAACGAAATTCGCGGCAAATACGCCTTGCGCGCAACTTCAATGCGCGCGCCGGCGGCCGTCAAGCTCTCTTCCGCCGACTTAATATCGGGGCGCCGTACGATTAAATCGGACGGCAGGCCGGCGGGAACTTCCGGCGGCATCTCTTGTTCGGTTAGTTCCAAGCCGCGGCCGATTGGTCCCGGATTTCTTCCCAACAGCACGCTCAAAAAGTTTTCCTGTTGCTCGATGGCGAGTTCAGTTTTAGGAATTACTTCCCCGGCCGCGTACACCAATTCCTCTGCTTGCCGCAGCTCAAGATTGTTCGATACGCCGCGTTCCGCGCGCAGGAGGATGATGCGCAGCGATTCTTTGCGCGATGCAAGCGTGCGCTTGGAAATCTCCAGCTCGACGTCGAGTTCGCGGAGACCGAAATACGAAGCAGCAACTTCGGCGACGATTGTGGTCAGGACCGCTTTGCGTTCCTCTTCGCTCGCCGCCAGATCGTGCCGCGCTGCTTCAGTCTGTTTGCGCAGGCGTCCCCAGATATCCAGTTCGAACGTCAGCAAGTTGAGCAGCACACTGCCGAATGTGCGGCCTTTCGGGGCTGCGTTCGGCAGCGTCAATTCACCGTCGCGTGACCGTCCAATCGTGGTCAAGTCCGCGCTGCCGTAAATCTGCGGATATTGCTGAGATCGCGCGAGCCCGAGGTTCGCGCGCGCCACGTCGATGCGCGCAATCGATTCACGCAAGTCATAATTGTTGACCAGCGCTTCGTGAATCAGTTCCTGGAGCTTCGGATCCCTGAAAACATCAAACCACTTCGAGTCGGCGAGCGTTTGCGAGTCAGGTTGCGGTCTGGGATCGGCGCGGAAATCCTGCGGCGTCACGACGCGCGGCCGCTGCGCCTTACTTTGCGCAAACACAAAACCTTGAACGAGACTTATCGTTAATAGCAAAACGATTGTGCGCTTCATGAGTGACCACCTACTGCTTGCGCGGGCACGGGCGGCGCGTGGGGCGGAGGCGCTTCGATCGCCGCGCCGGCTTCAGTCTTCTTGCGCCGCTTGCCCAATCCTTCGACGAAGGTGTAATTGCCGGGAATGATGAACACACCCAGGAACGTTGCCACCAACATGCCGAAAAAGACGCCGGTGCCCATCACATTTTGGGCACCTGCGCCGGCGCCGCTGGCCTTCATCAACGGCACCACTCCCAAGATGAACGCGAAGGCTGTCATCAGGATCGGACGAAATCTCAGACGCGCTGAGGTGAGCGCGGCATCTTCGAGGGACATTCCCTCATCATGTTTGGCTTTGGCGAATTCAACGATCAGGATCGCGTTCTTGGCCGCCAAACCAATCAGCATCACCAGACCTATCTGCACGTAGACGTTGTTGTCGTAACCAAACAACCAGACTCCAAATAGCGCTCCCAGAGCCACAAGTGGCGAACCGAGCAAAACTGCCCAAGGCAAACGCCAGCTTTCGTACATCGCCGCCAACAACAGAAAGACGCAGAGGATCGCCAGGATCAATGTCGGCAACGGCGGCGGGGCGATCTTTTCCTGAAACGATAATTGCGAATAAGCAAAACTCATTTCATTCGGCATCTGCTCTTTGAACACTTGCTCCAGGGCCGCAAGCGCCTGGCCCGATGTGTAGCCGGGCGCCGGCGCGCCTTGCATCTCGACTGAACGCAGAAGATTAAATCGCGTCGTTAACTCGGTGCCTGCGATGTCCTTCACCGAAACCAAAGTTGAAAGCGGGATCATTTGGTTCGTCGTCTTCGAGCGCACGTAGATGTGGCCGATGTCGTCAGACTTCAGACGGCTTTCGGGTTGCGCCTGCGCGTACACGCGATATAAACGGCCGAATCGATTGAAGTCGTTCACGTAAGCGCCGCCCATCGCCGTCGACATTGCCTGGAAGACGTCGTTCACCGGCACGCCGAGCGTGCGCGCTTTCTCGCGATCGAGATCGACTTTCACCTGCGGATAATTCGGATCGAAAGACGTGAACACGTTGCCGAGTTCCGGCCGCTGCCGCGCTGCGGTGATGAACTTGCGCGCCTGGTCGCCCAATTGATCGATGGTCATCGAACCGCTGCGATCCTGAATCAGAAAATTAAATCCAGACGCAGCGCCGAAACCGGACAGCGTCGGAATGTTGAAGGGAAAGATCACTGCTTCCGGAATTCCCGCGAATTCCTTTTGCAGCTCAGCCATGATCGGTTTGATTTTCTCTTTCGGATCGTGACGCTCTTCCCACGGCTTCAGCCGCGCGAAGAGGGTGCCGTAATTCGGTTGATAGGTATTGGTGACGACGCCATAGCCGCCGACCGTTTGATACGACTCGATCGCGTGCTGCTTGCTCAGAATCGTTTCGACTTTCTTGAGCACTTCGCTGGTTCGTTCCAACGAGGCACCAGGCGGCAGTTGCACGTTGACACCGAGAATTCCCTGGTCTTCTTCGGGAATGAAGCCGGCCGGAATGCGCTTGCCAAAGAACAGCGCGCCGAGAACTACGATTCCGACGATGCCGATTGTCAGAATGCCGCGCCGCGCTAGAATGCGCGAACCACTGACGTAGCCATTCGTCGTGATGTCGAATACTTTGTTGAATCCACGGAAGAACGCGCCCACCGGTCCGCGCATCGGCTTCGGTGGTTTCAACATCAGCGCGCACAATGCCGGCGTTAATGTCAGCGCATTGAACGCGGACAGAAGCACTGAGATCGCGATCGTCAGCGCGAACTGTTTGTACATGCTGCCGACGAGTCCTCCCAGCAACGCAACCGGAACGAACACGGCCGACAGAATCAGCGCGATACCAATAACGGGCGCCGATACCTCTTTCATCGCCTGGACTGTGGCTTCCTTCGGCGATAACCCATGCTCGAGATGATGGATTACTGCTTCGACCACCACGATGGCGTCGTCGACGACAATTCCGATCGCCAGCACCAAACCAAACATCGACAGTGTATTGATCGAGAATCCGAGTACCGGAAAGAAGATGAACGTTCCGATCAACGATACGGGAATCGTGATCATCGGGATAATCGTCGCCCTGATATTCTGGAGAAAAATAAAGACGACTATGGTTACCAGGATGAGCGCTTCAACAAACGTCTTCAGGATTTCATGAATCGAAGCTTCGACTGCGGGCGTCGTGTCATAGACGATCTTGTAATCCATGTCCGGTGGGAAAAGGGACTTGGCGTGCTCCATCGTCTCGTAGATCGTTTCCGCAGCTTTCAACTGGTTCGCGCCGGGAAGCAGATAAACAGCCATGGCGCCACCGGGCTTTCCGTTCAGCCGTCCGAACGAGTTGTAGTCCTGGGAACCGAGTTCGACGTGCCCAATGTCGCCAATGCGCACTACTGCGCCGGTTGAAGTCTGGCGGACGATGATCTTCTCGAATTCTTCCGGCGTGATCAGACGGCTTGGCGCGCTGACCGTCTCGGTCATTTCCTGATCTTTCGGCGTGGGCGCACCGCCAACTTTGCCTGCCGGTGCCTGAATGTTCTGTTCTTTGATCGCGCTGATGACGTCGGCCGGAACCAAGCCAAGTTTCGCCATCATGTCCGGCTTAAACCAGACGCGCATGCCGTAATCAGTGCCGCCGAAAAGATCGACCTGTGCAATTCCCGGAATGCGCAGTAATTGGTCGCGCAGATTGATGCCGCAGTAGTTGATCAGGAAATTCGCGTCGTACGCATCCTTCGGCGAATACACCGAAACCACCATCAGAATGCTCGGGCTCTGTTTCTTAACGGTGACGCCCTGTTGAGTTACTTCGGCCGGCAAACGCGCCGCCGCGGAAGCTTGCCGGTTCTGCGTCAGCACGTTTGCCGTGTCCTGATCGGTGCCAACTTGAAAGTTGACGTCGAGCAACATGCGGCCGTCGCTGGTGTTCGACGACTTCATGTAGATCATGTTATCGACGCCGTTGACTTCCTGTTCGATTGGAACAGCGACCGATTGTTCAACTGCCTCGGCCGATGCTCCAGGATAAGTTGCAGTGACGCGAATGTTCGGTGGCGCGAGGAAGGGATACTGTTCGACGGAAAGTCCGCGAATGATCACGATTCCCATCAAGACGATGAGGATAGAAATAACAATGGAAACGATTGGCCTGTTAATAAAGAAGTTAGCCATGAGTTAGTTAGCTTCCTTGGGGACGTGTGTCGCTGGCCAGCGATTCGCTGGTGGGCCGGACCTCACTTCCCGGTCGCGCTTTCTGCATACCTTCGACAATCACGCGCTCGCCGGCATTTAAACCATCGAGCACAATGACGTAGTTATCTGATTTGTCGCCAATGCGAATCGTGCGCACCTGAACTTTGTTCTGGCTATCGACCACCATGACCGTCTTTGCGCCCTGCAATTCCTGAATGGCGCGCTGCGGAACCAGGATCGCGTTCTCTTTTTCCGCCACCGCTACGCGCACGCGCGCGAATTGCCCGGGCCGTAGATAACTGCTGGGGTTTGGAAAAGTCGCTTCGACTTTCATCGTGCCCGTTGTGGGGTCAACCACGCGATCGAGAACTTTGAAAGTGCCGGGTTCGGTATGCACACTGTTGTCGGAAAGAATTAGATCGAACCGAGCATTTTTCGCGCGACTGCCCGGGTTGTTGCGGTCGGTGAGCTTGAGATACTCGACCTCACTGACGTTAAAATCGACGAGTAACGGGTTCGCCAGTGAGACTGTCGCCAACAAAGTCGCATCGCCACGGCCGACCAGGTTTCCTTCGTCGACTTGAAGAAAACCGATCACACCATTGAGCGGCGAATAAATATCGCAATAGCTGAGATCCAATTGCGCCTGGATGACGCGGGCTTTGGCGGCCGAGACTTCGGCATCGGCGCGTTCGATCGTGTACTTAACCGACCCTTCGAGATTTGTCAGATTCGCTTGCTTGGCATCGACGTTGGCCTTTGCCGACTTCTCAGCAGCGATCGCAGCGTCGAGTTCCAATTCAGTTACTGCTTTCTCTTTCGCCAACGGAGCGATACGAGCGAGGTCCTGTTGCGTCTTGCTATGCGTCGCCTCTGCATCGGCCAGTTCCGCTTGCGCCTTCAAGACATCAGTTCGTTGCTTTGCTTGCGCCAGGTCGGCGACGGATTTCGCCAGCGCGGCTTTAGCGGATTGCAGGCTAGCTTCAAACGTGCGCTTGTCGATCGTGAAGAGGAGTTGACCTTTTCTGACCGGCGAGCCTTCGCGGAAGTAAACCTTCTGTAGAATGCCTTCAACGCGCGCGCGCAACTCCACCGTTTCTTCAGCGCGCGTCTGGCCGACGTATTCGCTGTAAATGGGAACGGTGCGCTGCTCGATGTTTTCGACAATTACGGTTGGCGGCGTCGTGGCGGCAGTCGCGTGTTCCGCAGACTTCTTGCTGCATGCAGTTGCACCTAAGACCAAGGCGAACAATGTGACCGCCGTGGCAAAACCGCTGCGCTCGTGGCGACTAATCATGGCTAACTCCTTGGAATTGCTTTTTGTCTCAACAGGTCGGGAACTAATCGATCACACTCTCACCTGCGCCGAACTGCAGATTGTGTCGAAATCTTAGCCACCGAGGATCGCGCGTTGTACTGGCAAAAGTGACAGTGCGGATCGAGGGGAAAAGAGCCTTAAATACTGAGGTCTAAATGTTTTCCTAGCCTAATGATCAAAGAACTTCTTACCGCGTTTAGCATCGTGGCGGTCTGCCTGGTCCTGCACGTTGTGAGCATTGTCTTCATCGCCGATTGGATGCTCGATCAACGGGACAAGCGCAAGGACCGGATGGGCACGTTCGGCTACATGGCGCTGCTCATCGCTGCCTTTTCCGCAATCATCATTTTGCACATGATCGAAATTGCGATTTGGGCGGGCTTTTATTCTGCGAACTCCCTCTTTTTGGATTTCGAAACCGCCCTTTACTTTTCCACGACCAGTTACACCACCATCGGATTCGGCGATGTCGTGTTGCCGCGCGCCTGGCGAATGCTGGGGGGGATTGAGGGTGTTACCGGTGTGCTGCTTTGCGGACTATCGACTGCCTTTGTTTTCGCCATAGTGAACGCGATGTTCCAGGCACGTCTGCAAAGAAGGAACTCAACAGATCCGTCGCCGAAGTAGTTCCTGTCAAAAGTGACAGTGTTCTCTTGTTTCAAGCTGTAGCTAAAGTCCGGCAAGGAGAAGTCGGCTCTTGCCGACTGGTGAGCGGCAATGTTATTTCGGAAGTCTTTGGCGATTGCTTTGGTTGCGTTGTTTATTTCGATGGGGTTTTCCGTTTTCGCTACGGACGATCCGCCAGCGTCTCTGGTAGCCAGCGCCAAAGGCGAAGGCAAGATTAAGCTCGGCAAAGAAGAGTTCAAACTTGATGCAGTCGTCGTGAAGCTGTTTGCGGACGGCAAGGCCGAGCTGAATCTCATTACCGACATCACCGTTTTTATCTCAGGCACATGGTCCCGCGGCAGCGAGACGGACAAGACCATCGATCTGAAGATCACGAGCAGCGTGACGGGTGGAAATCTGGATGGAGGCGGGAAGATCTTTCTCACCGAGGATCGCAAATCAATCTCGGGCCTCAAGCTTCAGGTGTTGAGTAAGACCACCCGCAAAACAATCACCGCCGAGTTCGTCGCGAAGTAATCGAGCAAAAATCGCTCTTGAATTGAGCTGCTCTTCTGCTCGGAACCCGGCCACAGTTGCAGCATCTACCGCCAGTATGCTTTGCCTCAAAAGTCCTTGGATTAGTTCTCTGAAAGAAGTGAACTGAATCATCGGCGCAGAGCGGCGAGATGTTTATAGCTACGCGATTGCCTCTGCGGTTTCTATAAACATTACGTGCCTACGGCACTTCTGTCCTGATTCGTTCGAGCGATTATTTTTTGACGCAAAGCTCTGCCAGTATTGACCGCGATTTCTCCGCAGTCCTTGTGGTGCCCTAATTTGAGGGTTCTCTGTGTCTCTGCGAGAACTCAGTGCCTCTGTGGTGGAAATATCGCGCGAAACGTTTCACCACGGAGACACAGGGAATTCACTGAGACACTGAGAGTTGAGATTAGGGCACCACCGCAATACTTAACGGTGGCGAATGACCGCTGTGGTGTGGTACAAGGTTACTTAGCTCTTGGCCTCCGCATTTCCCTCACTAAAACAAATATGGGTTGGCTCACTGATCTCTTCCAGGACGTTCCGCTTTCACCTGAGCTGCGCGAGAAATTAGCTGCGGTTGAGGCGGAGAACGATTCGCTTAAGACGGACAATATCCTTCTGAAAGATGATCTGCGCCAGGCAAACGCCCAAGTTCTAAGACTGGAAAAGCGGCTCGATCAATACACCCACAATCCTGAGCTTGATGAAATCGACGTCAACATTCTTAAAGAGGTAGCTCTCACGAGTGAGCCTGCCGCGTCGTATTTGTCAGCCAAGCTAAGTATCGAGTTGGGCGCTCTGGATTTTCGTTTGGAACAGTTGACTGAAACCGACTACCTCAGTGCGTGGAGCATCGGCGGCATTGAGCGATATTCGCTGCGTCCAAAAGGCCGCGATTATCTGATCCGGCATAATCTCACCTCGTGACCGCACTAACATGGTATGAGTTAAGCAGAAGCGGGGATCATCAGCTTTCTTATAAGGGGTGTTTGCTGAGGTCAACTTAGTCGCGACTGGCGGGCTCTGAAACACTGCGCCGCGTTCCGTTCAAACCGCTCTGCCGTTAAAGAAACTGCGATGCGATGATCGCTACTTCCCTGCCTGGCGGGAACAAGGCAAAAAAAGATGGGCCGAGTCACCCCCGCCCCGGCCCATCAGGAAGGTGCTGCTCTACGCCTCTTGTCGCCAAAGAATGCGCGGCGCGCATGTCCTCCCCAGTTTCGGCGCGAGCTGTTCTATCTGTCCGCGCCGATGCTTGCCGGACACATACTCATGGGTTTCACTCTGGAGGAATACTGTCAAAATTGACAGTCAGGGTTTAACCCCAGATTTCCCCCCTGACTTGCGCAGACTGTAAGAAGTGACAGGTAACGGCCGGCGTTAGATTCCTTAGAATTCTTCCTTGCTCGGCGGGTAAATGGCGGCGGCAAATCGCCTGGGAAAAGCCATGAAAAGAATCTGCGCGGTGTTCATCCTGATAGCTGCGGCCGCGAGCGCTTCCGCTCAAAAGGTCAAAGTCGGCGCCGATCCAGGCGCTGACTTCTCAAAGTACAAAACATATTCGTGGAGCGACGGAATGGTCGCGGCCAATCCAATCATCAACCAACTGATTCTGCAAACGGTTGATGACGCATTGGCGGCGAAAGGTCTAACCCGGGTTTCGTCTAATCCGGACATAACGCTGGCTGCGTTGGCCGCACTCAATTCCGATTTGCACATTTCATATCCGACCTGGGGACGATCCACTACCAGCGCGACCGCCACGGGCATCTACGTCGGGGCACAAAACGTCGCGCTGTCGAAAGGGTCGCTGGTGATTGATATTGCTGATGCCCGGACGAAAGCGACAATTTGGCGCGGCACGGCCACGCACACGATGTCCGAGCAGCCAACCGGCAATACGGCGAAAGACGCCAAGGCCGCCGAGAGTCACATTCGTAAAGCGGTCGATAAGATGTTCAAGCAATTCCCTCGTCCGAAGTGAGTTCTAAACTGATTACTCCCAACTCCTGTAAAAAGTGACAGTAGTCCCACAGGCTGTACGCGCTCTAAGTTCAACAATAAGAAGAGCTGTAACGATGTGAACTCTTATGAATACATTTGCGCGCCTATGTTTCGTGACGTTGTTGATTGCTTTGGGAACAATCACCGTCTTTTCACAGACCTCTTCCGACCAACCAAGAAACGCGAGGTACGCAGCACGGTGGCAGTTCTACCGGCGAGGCGAACTTTTCCGGCACCAACGACGCCGGCTCGACTTTGGATTTCAATCGCGACTTTGATTTCGGCAACCGGTGGGGCTTCGAGCTGCGATACACCTATCGCAGCGAAAACAAGAAGCCCAATCGCTTCTACCCGAGTCATCATTTCGGTGTCGTAGGCGGTTACCGGTATCAGCGCTATCGCTGGGTCAACGACGACAGTTTTCTGCGGATTAGCAACCAAGGACCGTTTTTCGGTGGACTATACCGCTTCTAAGTTAGGAGAAATGGCATGAGAAAATTTCTGATAGCTTTTGGAATTTTGTCGGTCGCGGCGCTGCTGCCGGCCGGCGCGATTCGCGCACAGGAGGTCTCGCGCACCGCCGTTACCGATCAGGAAATCGCCTTGATGCGTCAGGACATTCGTGGAAAGCGCAAACAGATCGTGGCGGCGAACATTGAAATGACTGCCGCGGAAGCCGAGAAGTTTTGGCCGGTTTACGATCAATACGCCCTTGAGCAAAAGAAGGCGTATGACATCCATTACGGCCTACTGAAGGAGTACGCCGCAAACATCAAAACGCTCACGGACGCTCAAGCTTTGAGTCTGACTAAGCGCTGGACTGAAGCCGATACAGCCAAAGCGCAATTGCGCGTGAAGTACTTTCCGGAGTTCGAAAAAGTGATCGGGGCCAAACGCGCGGCCCGGCTATGCCAGCTCGATCGCATGATGACGCTGATGATCGATCTGCAGATTGGCTCGGATGTTCCGTTAATAAGCCCATAACTCGACTCACCAATCATTGCCCGACATGCCCATCTGGCTTTACACAATTCGACCGCTCTATAGCGCGCTGTTTTTGATCGTTTCGATTGAAACGATCTCTCTCGCCGGGCTCTTTCTCACGCGTCGGTTGATTTTACCGCATCTTCATTATCACGAAGGGACCAACGACGCGGTCAGCGGCACGGTGCAGGCAATTGGGGTCTTCTATGGCATCACCGTAGGCCTGATTGCCGTGGGCGTTTGGAATACCAACTCGAACGCTTCCGACCTGGTTTCCAGGGAAGCGTCCTCAATCGGGGCCCTCTATCACGACGTAAGTGGATATCCTGATCCATTGCGCGGTGAGTTGCAGTCGACGCTTCGTCAGTACACAACTTTTGTGATCGAGCGCGCTTGGCCGGCGCAAAAGGTAGGACGCGGTCAGGAACGGATGGCCGGAGCGAGCCTGGTGGAAGAATTTCGGGAGAAGCTTTACACCTTTCAACCGGCGAACAACGGACAATCCGCGCTGCACAGCGAGACCCTCGCGGCATTCAACAAGTTCATCGAGAGTCGCCGTTTGCGCATCGACGCCGTCAATAGTGGCTTATCAGGAGTGATGTGGGCGGTGATCTGGGTGGGCGCCGCAATCAGCATCTTCATCGCCTATTTTTACAGTATTAGGGATCTCAAACTACACGCGATCCTAATCAGTTTGATGTCTGCTTTCTTAGCAATGCTGATCTTCATGATTGTGGTGAATGACAAACCGTTCTTTGGTTATGTCAGCATTCCGTCCGACCCATATAAGTTAATCCTCGATAGAGTCATCGACTCGCACTGACCAGAGTAAGTGGCGTGCAAGTGGCTCCTTGTTCCCCGCCCTGTCAATTCTGACAGTTATTGCCACTAGTCCGCGAAACCTAGAATCGAACCACTGCGATCCACAAATGTGATTTCGACTGCTTGGATTTAGGTGGAAGTATGACTATGAAACGAACATCAATTCTGCTGCTGACGCTCGCAATCTTCGTTCTGGGCTCGACACTTTTCGCTGGTTCGAACTCGGGAGCTGCGGAGAAAACGGGAAAACTCGCGAAGGCGATCACATTTCAGGCGCAAGCCATGGGCACTGGCACGCAAATGGGCCGCAACTACAGCATCACCGCGCGTATTGAGGCGTACTCCCCTCCCAGCGACCAGGCGATTTTGCTCGAAGCGTTCGCCGCGAAAGGCAATGAAGGATTGGTCAACGCGCTCGAGAAGATGCACTCGAAAGGACGGCTGGCAATTACGGGGACGCTGGGTGGCGACCTCGCCTACATTCGCAGATTCGACCGACCTGACGGCAGTGTAACCATCCGCATGATCACAAATCGCTTGCTTCGCTTTGGCGAGGTCTGGGCTGATACGCGCACCACTGACTATGCACTCTCAGCGCTTGAAGTAAACATCAGCAAAGACCACAAAAAGAAAAGCGGCCAGCTCTTGCCCGCCGCTAAGTTGAAAACCGATAAGCAGGGCCGCCTCGAAATCGAAACTTATCAGAACCCCTGGAAACTGGTGAACATTCAGATTCGCTGAATTCCAGCCATGGTCTGAGCCCAGGACAGAGATCGACCTCAACTCAACAAGTCGACAACCTCGGTCTCGAGCTTCGTTTCCTCATTCGTCGAAATTCAGCTGATTGGTTCCGATCGAGACCGAGTACGCCCGAAAAACAAAAGATAGCCGTCGGCATCCTTAATCTCGAAACCACGCAAACCGTCGTGAGTGTCTCTCAGTGGCTCGAAGAACTCGACATTGCGCGAAGCAAATTCGGCAGCCAATCCGTCAGGATCCGGAACGGAAACGAAGGCATCCCAACGGGCGATGCCTTGTTTGATGTCTCGCGTATAGTTCGGCACGGGAGCCACCCCAACAGCTTTCATCAGGATCTGCGCGCCATCCCTGCGCACGATTCCGAAGAAGATGTCGTTAGGATCCGGCCCCTGGAACGTGATCTCAAATCCCAGCCTGTCTCGGTAGAAAGCGAGCGACGTCGGGACATCGCGCACAATGAAAAACGGCGAGATGCCGGCAATCTCTGCCCGGGTCATGCGAACTCCTTCTGCGGTGCTGTCAGGCATGAACGATCGAGTCGGCGCGGCACCGCGAAATCACAAAATTTCCCAGGTTCTCAACTTACATTTAACCTCAACGATTGGGTCGAATGGAGTCTATCCAAAAAGCATCTTAAGGTTTAATGACTTGTTCGCGACCCTCCTTGTTGGCAACTCGCAGATAATTGCCTTTCCGTCGGCTCGCGTAAAGTTGAACGGCGCCAGTGCTGTCATCTGACAGGCCGAGCGCCGCGCCTTCTTCAGAAGCAGTCATCTTTACCACGGGACCGCTTTTCGGATCGGCCATGCGAAAGAGAACGGTTTCGGGATAGGTCTTGCCGTTAACAGTCTCCGGCCCATGCACCAGAATTTCGGCCCGCGTTCGATTCTGATCGTCAACGATTTGCAGCGCGCGGCCGCGAAGCAAAGGCGCCACGTCTTCGGCGTGCGCGCGATACGACTGCGCTAGTAAAAATGTCAACAGCACCATGTTGATAACCGTAAGAGCAATTGCGAGTCGTTGTGTTTTCATCGTTCCTCCTTAAGGTGAAGTTCGACAACGTTTAAATTGAGCTCACCCAAACGGGCTTACCGGGCCGGCTCTTCATACAGACCGAACTCGTTGCCTACCGGATCAGCAAAAACTGCGAACGCTCCCATGCCAGTGCCAATTTCTGTGCGAGGCGTGATTACCCGGCCGCCGGCAGCCAGGATTTTGGGCAACGTCTCTTCGATGGCGTCTACCATGATGTAGATGCGCGTCTGCTCGTCAGGCGTGCGATCACTCTCTTTCACCCAGGTCCCGCTCACGCCGGCTGTATCATCAAAAGCCAGTTCGCCATCGCCACGCGTTCTCACCTTCCAGCTAAAGATGCTGCGGTAAAACTCCGCCGAAGCTTCAGCTGTTTTGGCCGGGATTTCCAGATAGCAAATTTTGCCGTGTGACATTATTAACTCCTCCAAAACGAACGATGCAGTTGTCGCGGCCGGCGCGCTTTGTTCAACTGATCACTCATAATTTATGACTGCGTTGATGGTTACTTTTTCAGCTCATACCGTAACGCCACCGCTCCCGAGCCATATTCCAACCGGCTGACGAGCTTCAAGTCGACATACTTTGATAGCCCGGCGAACAACGTTGGCCCGTGGCCCACTAGCCTGGGCTGCACTACAAACTCGTACTCATCGATCAATCCCAGTTCGGCCAATGCCATCGGCAGCATCACGCCTCCCGTCAGCAATCCGTTACCCGGCTCTTGCTTGAGCCGCCGAACAGCGGCGCCCAAATCCCCGCGCACGAGTTCCGCGTTCCAGTCGACCTGCTCGAGAGTGCTCGATACGACATATTTCCTGGCAGCATCGATCGTTCGGGCAAAGGGCTTCGTCCAGTCAGGCATTTCGGGCGCCGGTGAACGCCACCCAGCCTCCATCATTTCGTATGTCACGCGGCCAAACAGAAGAGCGTCGGCCTCGGCGATATTCTCCATCGCGTGACGATGCAACTCTTCGTCTGGAATTATTGCGCGATGATCGCAGCAGCCATCCAAGGTGACGTTGATGGAATACCGGAGGGGTCGCATTGCGCAAGACTACCGCCCCTTGGATTGGCCAGCAAGATTAGTCCGCGGGCTTAGGGATTTGCTGGCGCGCACAGTGCCGAGATACGACTGTGTGACGCTGCGCGACCATTGGAGATCGGGAGCACCGCCGCGCGGAGCACCCAAAGAATTCAGTTTGGCCGAATCGGTTCTGGCAATTTCGCGCCGCACCAGGGACAGTAAAGTATAAGAACCGACGACGTGCCTCCATCATGAATAATCAACCCATACTCTCGAAACCGAGTTGAGTAAGAGACGAGGCTATCTGGACAATCAAAGGCGTCCGCGTGTTGCTCGCAGTCGAACTTCAGTCGATTTCCCATCTCTGCGCAACAGTGAAGATCAGGTTCCATCGTTTCAGGCCAAGGCAAATCCGGCGAACGTCTACAACCTGCGATTTGATTTCTTCAGCGCGGGATTTCGCGCAGTATAATTTATGCCGTTAACTCTTTACGTAAAACTTCGGCGGCTAAATCTACTTCTTTCTCAGTGTTGAAGATATGAAGAGAGAATCTTATGCCGTTAAACCCAAATTCTTTGTGAGTAGGACGGATGCTTAATTGATACTTATCAAGGAGCATTTTTACAAACGCAGCTCTCTTGAATTTATCAGGCAGAACGCCGGCGAGCATCGGCGAAGCAAGGGGGCCCGGGGTGGGACTGACTATTGTTAAGTTACTGAGGCCCTTGAGCCGGTCATACAGTCTATTCCGCAACGACAAATTGTGCTCTTCAACCTTTGCCATACCGACCGACTCGAGGTATTCAATCGCTTTGCCGAGTCCCAGAATACACGCCAAATTTACTACGCCGTTGCCGTCATTGTATGTGTTGTAAGACTCCTCAAACTGCATCGGTCGAATGAGGGTCTGGGCATCTTTTGACAGATAGAGCAGGCCAGTTCCTTTCGGTCCCATCAACCATTTATGCCCACTGGTCGCATAAGCATGACATCCGAGTTCTTTGACGTTGACCCGAATCGCTCCGGCCGCCTGGGCGCCGTCAACGACACATAGAATTCCGTTTGAGCGGGCGATGGCCGAAATTTCAGCGACCGGCATGCGGAGCCCGGTCGATGAGAAGACATGACTGACGCTGATGAGCCTGGTCTCTTTTCTTATGTTCTCTTTGATCCGCTTCAGAATAGCTTCAGCATCATTTTCCGCCGGCGGAATATTTATGACGTCAACTTCTGCTTCGTAATATTTGGCGAGATATTTCCAGCCCAGCAATCCTCCGCCGTGCTCGTGATTAGTGGTCAGGATGCGGTCGCCTGTTTTTAATCGCAGCCCCTGGGCCACGGCATTCATTCCGCTCGTGGTGCTGTTGGTCATCACGATTTCACTCAGATCGCAACCGAGAAATCTCGCCGCGATCGTTCGGGTTTTTTCAGCGAGTGATTCTGCGCCAAAGCCTCCATAAAACTTAACGGGCAATGATTCCAGTTCTTCCCAAATTCTAGTGGCTTCTTCGATGGTGTCCCGACGGCAGGGCCCCAACGTTCCGGTGTTCATGTAAGTCAGACCGTGAGCAAAAAGGTATTCACTTTTGGTTGCTGAACCGGAAAGCAGCCAGTTTGTTTGCGCGTTCGCAGTGGAAATGGGAGAGACGGTATTTATCAAAGCGCCGGCGGCAGCGCTCGCAGTAATCCCACCCAAAAACTTTCTCCGGTTACATTCGCTTGATTTCATGTCGGTTTCCTATTTTGAAGAGGCCATGTTTGCAATAGCATCGCCGTCATTTTAGCGCGGGCGGAACATCCACGGAGAACGTAACCATAGAAACTCCGGAACCAGCCAAGTGACCTTCGTCAGGCACGATTTCGACAATCAGAAAAACGGTGCCCTTTTCATATTTGGTTGTCCGCATCGCATACCAAAACTTTCGCAGGGGTTTGTCGTAACCACCGGTGCTCGTTTTGCGACCAAGTTCGTCCATTTTGTATTCGACGTCAAGAGGTTTGCCGTACGCGGCAAACATTCGATCGATCAATGACGCGAACCCCGCGTCGTCAATATAATCCCTAAAGCTTTTCTCCATTGCGTTGCGTAACATCGGGCGATCATCTTTCCGTAAATTGTCAGCAATTGAGTCACTGAGTTTGCGAGCCTGTTCGTGATCGATGGCCTTGTCGGCCTCAGCTTGTGACTCCGGAGTAATGACGGGCGGTTTAATGCAAGCCGCCAGGAGAAGCACGAGCAAGATGGGCCAGAGTCTGGTTATGGACATGTGAAAGTGCCGAACCGTGAGCGTTGACGCGGCGGCGCGAATTGTTCCCCTTGCGCTTTGGCCTTTACGCTTAGCCGCCTTGCGCGAAGCTCACCTCAAGCGATTTCTTGGGTGCGCCCCACCAAACCTAACTACTTTGAACCTCGGGAGCTTTTGTTCTCTCCTTCCAGGATCATCCTGCGGTTATGGTAATCGAGTATGACATTGAAACGACTCAAGAGCGCCGTACCTATCGCACCTGAGAAAGCGGAGTTAGATCCTCCCTTCTGAAGGAAAAAGGAGGTCTCAACATCATCAAGAACTACGCCACCGAGTTTGAACTGATGGATGTGAGCGTGCGGCACATTCCCGACCTCTCCCACAAGAGTTTGCCCGCCCGGACTGCTGTCATGTGGAGCATATTTCGCCAGTAACTTATTACGTTCGATAAACTCCGCAAACAAAGCCAGAGATCCGTTGTAACCAGTATCAAGTTTGAACCAGCCAACAAGGCCGCCCACTTTGGCCTTCACCTGAGGAGGTAATTCTTTGTGAAATCTTAGAGGAAGGATGACACCCGAGCCTTGGTAGCGAAATGTATTCGGCCGGATAAAAGTGATTAGCGACTGCCGGAAATCTATGCGTACGGTAAATTTCTGGAAGAGCGCAGCGCCAAGGAAGCCATCGAAAGGGAGTGAAGACGGGAACGGGGTGACGAAGAATTGCTCCTTCAACGTGAGGTTACCAATGCGCAAGTTCACCGCGCCCTCGATCAACTCTGCACTGACAGTTTTCCCGGTACCGTCATCCAGTGCGCCTCCGCCTAAGACTTTGAGTCCTAAGGATTGAGCCAGCTCACGTTTCATCACATGGTGGCTGGCGCCCGTATCCAATACAAAACGTAGTGGGCCTCTACCGTTTAGTGTGACGGGAATAACGATCAGATTATTTGCTGGATCGAAGGGAAGCTTGGTTGAATCCTCAAATGCTTGATCAGCGGCGCTCACATTACAGGGATGAGAAGATGCCGCTGTCAGTACTAACAGGATTAAGAGCGCATAGATTCTAAGTACTTTGCTCATTCTTAAGGTTCAGGCGAGCAGGCCCAACGATTGAGTGGACCGGGCGGCGCGATTTCATTCAATTCGCATTTCGAAATCCGCAATTCGCAATTCCCCGCCCCCGCCGTTCGCGTCCCGCGATTTGTTGGGCGGCAGTCGATCGTGGTCATCGGTTCTGCGTAGCTGGATTGTCAAAGACTACCCACAAGACAATCTTCAGACGCTCATGGCCGACACTACTAGTGATTTGCCAACAACCGGGTGTGGGAAAGCCTACCTGGGATGGCTGAAGCAAAGCGTCGTCCGCATCAAGGGCCAGTCCCACCCAGGCTGGCGGCGCGTTTCCGTCCAACCTGTGTCCTTCGAGCGTTAACGGTTTCCGAACCTTGAACCACATGAACTTCGTCACTACGGTGCCGTCTTCCGAAGTAATATTAAGCCCCGGTTGGAGCTTCAGGACACCGTTTCTTGGCAAAAAGGTCGATTCCGCTTTGTTGCCATGCCACTCATTGTATTCCCAGAATGATGACAGGCGGCGTTGGCCTGGTGGTTCAAAAGTCTGCCAGGGAACCTTTCGACCATTGGGCTTGGTCACGTGGCATGTGCTGGGTGGAGTTATCGTCGCTGACGGAGGCGCTTGCGCTCTTGAGTTGGTGACAAGAATCAACAAATGAATCGTTAGGGCCGCAAGCAGCAAACATGATCTTCTCATGTAAGACACTCCCTGGATATTTCAACCAATGTATCGCCGCCCAATGCGGTGGGCAGATTACGAGCTGGCTCGAGCATAATCTGCGATCGAAGTAAGCCGCACGGGGAAGTTTTGCAGTGTCTTTCGCATATCAATAATGTCGCCCTGAGAGTAATAAAGCATCAGACCTGCGAAGGATTGCTGTAAAGGATCACTTGCGCCTTCGCTCTGCTCTTTGAGTGCTTCCTCGGGTACATGCTGTAAGTCGAACTTGCGCCCCTGCAACTCCTCGAAGGCCCGCACGACCTCCAGAGGACTCAAAGCTTCCGGGCCGCCCAACTCAATGACAGCGTTACTAGCTTCGGGATTGTCCAGTGAGGCGACGGCAAACTTCGCCACGTCTTTATAGGAAATCCAACTGATTTTGTTCTCTCCCGATCCGTAAATCTGAGCTTTAGCATTGGCAGCGTCAAAGCCTAAAGCTGGACTCAGCCAAACTTCCATGAAGAATGTTGGTTGGAGGATCGAGTAAGTGAGTCCACTGCTTTTCAGATACTCTTCCACTCTGCGTTTCGCGGCTTGGAGCGGAAATTCAGCATCAACTGGAGGAAAAGAGATCAGCACGAAACGACTGATATTGGCCGCTTTGGCTGCATCAATGAGGTTCAACTGACCCTCCAGATCAACCGTGTGAATAGAGTCTCCTTCATGTCTCGAAAGCGTAGAAGACGCTGTCGAGATAACCGCAGTCATTCCCTGGCAGGCGGCGTCAAGAGAAGGACGATCCTTTAGATCGCCTCGTGCGATTTCAATATTAAGACTTTCAAGCTGTGCCACTTTAATCTGATCCGATGTCGGTCTCACGAGCGCTCTAACAGGTTTGTCCTCGGCAGCAAGCAAGCGACAGATTTCGCTTCCCAGTAAACCCGTTGCGCCAACGATTAGATTCACGATTAACCTCCTCAAGAAACCTTCAAAGTCATCTGCTTCTCTCGCGCGAACGAATCTTATCGATTCAGGTATTTTCGAAAAAACGCCGCAGTCCTCTGCCAGGCGAGCTGGGCTGCCTCGGCCCGGTATGTCTGCCGAGTGTAAGCAAAGAAGCCGTGCGGCGCATCGTAGGTAAAAAGCTCGACTGGAACCTTGTTCGCTTTCAACGCCGACTCTAGGGTTTTGAGTTGCTCCGTTGGAATCTCGGGATCGTTAACTGCGTAATGTCCCTGAATCGGCACGCGAAGCTGGCTCAGCACGTCCAGTGGGTCCTGCTTGCGATTGGCAAACGACGGCGTCCGTAGATTTCCGTAGAACGGCGCCACCGCGTCAATCTCTTTCGACTTCGCAGCGAACATCAGCGCGCAGCGCCCGCCGAAACAGAATCCCATGATGCCGATCCGGGAGGCACGCGCAAACTTTTGCCCCTTCAAATACTCAACCGCGGCTTGTAAGTCGTGAAAGATTCGTTCATCGGTGATTTGCTCAACAAACACTTTCCGTTTTTCTTCGGCAGTCATTGTGTCTTTTTGCAAAGAAAAAATGTTTGGCGCAATTCCGATAAAGTTCTCCTGTGCCAGCATCGCGGTAGTGTTCTGGATGTATTCTTCGTTAACCGAGTTTCCGGTAATCACCATCACGACTGGGAATCGTCCCTGCTTTTTCGGTCGCGATAAATAGGCATCGATTTCGGCATCGCCGCTGCGAAAACTTATTTTGCCATGCTCGATGTTCGGATCATCCAATGCTCTCGTAACCGACGTCGACTGAGCCTGGGATGCCGGGCTGTCGCAATTCAGGAGACAAAAGCCCGCGACCGTTGAAGCCTGCACAATGAAATCGCGGCGCTTAACCTTTCTGCGAGAGCGTTCGTCTTCCGGCATTGATCCCTAACCTAACCGAGTTTTCGATTGTTGAGAAAATCCTTGTGGCGAACATCTGCTTGATTAGCAGATGAAGTCTCCAACCAGAGTGGCGGTCTAGCGGTTGAGTTCGCGCGCCGGCGCGATTTCAAATCCGCAATGCGAAATCCGCAATCCAGATGCCCGCTGCGCGCGTCCAACGATTTGTTGAGGTCCCAGTTGGTTAGCGAGAGTAAGCAAGGTAAATCGCGATCGCTGCAAGCACGATGCATCCCCAATACAAACCTTTGATGGTCACTGATGCCTGCGAGAATTTCCTTTCGAATGGCTGGAAGGCGCGATCGAAGAAACTGTAATGCGCTTCCACACCGTCCCCAGCAAGCCGCCATTTTCGACGAAGTAACCACAAGTAGGCGTTGATCAACCAGAAGCAGACAGGGAATGCAAAGTCTGCTGGGACACCACGCCTGAACTCAAGGAAGGCCCTGGCCGTGTATGTTGTCGCAAGTACGAACCACACACGATGTGACGTTGGCACGTCATTTTTGAACAGCATCTTCTTCCTCCTTTGGCTGCGACCAATCTATAGGGCCCGAAAGTTTGAGTTTACGCGGCGGCGCGAAATCATTCATTAAGAGCATTCTCGATTAAGAAACGCACCGCCTTGTGAATCGTTCCCCAAAATGAAGCTCTCGAGTGTTTGGGTTGACGCAGCGACGCGAATTCTTTCTCTTTGCCCTTGGCGCTTAGCCGCCCGGCTCCCCCGTCCAACGATTTGTCATGTGCGCACTTGAAAGTCGCTGTTCTTGCCGGTGAAGGGTTCATATCGAACAAAGAGCTGATCGAGCGCGGCTATCACCTGTTTACATTCAAACGCAGCGGAATCAGGATACACATGGTCCGGGAATCCGTCCGGTTTTTCGGCATAGATGGAGTAATCGCGAGTGAAGTAAACAGGAAGTATCCGTTTGTGAAATTCGTTTACGCCACGTTCCCATTCGTAAATGGTACCGCCACCTTCGTTCACGATCTTCTCGTAAGGCGCGCGTTCGGCTTTCAATTGATCATATCGTTGCTTAGCCATGAGCGGCTGAAACCGGAGCGTTATCGTATAGTTGATTTCAACCCCAACCTTTTTCACCCATTGGTCAAGTGTTAGGCCAACATCCCGCTGCATAGGATTATAAACCCACAATTTGTTTGATCGGGTCAGTTGAAAAGTATTTGCGTCTCGTGTGACAGTCCACCCGTCCGGAAGAACGGACTTTAGTTTCACCTCGACTTGTTCCAGATCGTCCGAGGGTCGAGCGCTATGCGTATTGCTCGAACACGCATACAACAGAAGCGCAAGCAGGAGACATGTTAACGCGCGAGTTAGAGTACTGAGAGAGCACATGACGATCGAGTTGACGCGGCGACGCGCATTCTTTCCTCTTTGCGCTTTGCCCTTTGCTCTTTGCCCTTTGCGCTGCCGCCGCTTGAGTCCAACTTTTGTTGGTGCGCAGTTATGGTTTCAAAGTCTGCAAATCGCCGACGCGATCAATCCAAAAGAGTCGCACCTGTCCATCGGCCACGCGAAAATTTACGATGAACCGATCCGTATCAGACTCGATGACCCAGAAAGGTTCCTCGATATCAAAAGGAATCGTCGCCCAGTAATACGATATCTCCTGCGCATTACCCTTGCGCACCTTGCCATCTTTAAGGTTGGGATACTTGCTGCGTAACAGTGTCCAGAATGCCTTGCGTTCCTCATCGGTGCGGATCCGTTTTCCATCAGCGGAGAAGGACTGTGGCCCAGGTACGATTAGAGTAACGGGCATGGTTTTGAGCAACAGCTGATCGGCTGACGGTTTGAGAGACTTCCAAAGCATCGGACCAACCACCGTTACTTCACCAAAGAAGTTTGTCGGAAGCGAATCAGATGCGAGCGCAGTTTCCAGGTTAGCCTTCGCGGCATTGTTTACGGCATCGGAGGCCTTCTTATACCGAACGCCATTCGGAATTTCCTGGTTGTAGGCGGTGGTGCAGGCGAAAAGGACAGCCGCGACAATTTTCAGAGTTCTCACGTTAATCATAGGTAGCGCCCCAACGCTTAAGTTGACGCGGGCGCGATCCAAAGCATTTCGAAATTCGAATTTCGGAATTCGAAGTTCCAGGACTCGCCGCTCGGGTCCAGAGATTTGTTCGGCGGTGCGTGGATTATTACGCGAGTCAGTTCGGCGCCCTGCGTAGCAGCGGCGAGTTCTTTCGCGAAAGTTTTGACTTCGCTCCAGAACGCCGAAGCATCGGTTTGCAAAATGTACGTTACATCCCCCACGCGAAAGCCAGTGCGCATGGCCGATAAGTAATCTCTTTCCATTTCAGGCCCCTCTGGGTTTGGAAGGTGGACATTGGCTAAACGGTTGCGTGCGTCGTCAGCTGAATCATACGTCTCCTCCAACAGCGAGAAGCGGCAAAAATAATTGTTTGTACCAGGTTCAGGCTTGTCTGCGCGAAATGAAGACGTGCGTTTGCTGCGCATTCGGAACGTAGAGACTTCCCAAGGTGACGGCGCAACGATCACACTTTCCTTGGCGTGGTATCCGCGACGCTCGACTTCCTGGGCTACTGGGGTTAGAGGTAATGATTGGCGCGTGTTTGTGGGAGGCGACGATTGTCGTGCGTTTCTGAGTGAGCTTGAATGACAGGCCACCACAAGCGCCAATGCGATTGTTAAGTAAGCGACCCGGAAATTTGGGAGACGAACCATTTTCTGAAAGAGTAGCCGCCGAAGGGCTGAGTTGACGCGGTGGCGCGATCCAAAGCATTTAGAATTCGAATTTCGGAATTCGAAGTTCTAAGACCCGCGGTTCGCGGGCAACGATTTGCTCGGCGGCGACTGTTAAAATTAACGTCCATTAGAGGCGTTTGCGCGATTGACGTTAGTCAAGCAAATCCGAGCGCTGGACGACAATGAATCGGTGCGCCGCGATGATATCACCCGAAGTGAGTGCCTCACACTGAAAAGCATTTGCGGTTCCATCCCACTACCATCGACGGCACCAGCCATCCAGCAGAGTTGCTGTTGCTGTTTGACCGGACGCAATCTGACAGATGCCAGGAATCTACGGGGGTTCTTCAAGAGCACTTTCGAATAGAAGTCCCCGAGCTCCTCCGAAAGTGCGCCATCGCTGGAAGGCCCGGCGTCGAGCAAAGGTCTCAGTAAGGAATAGTCGCCCCGGTTGTAAAAAGCAATCACATTGGCAACGAACTCTTGGCTACAGTCCAACGTCGCAGGTCGAGTTGGCCGGATGCAAGCTTTGAACGTACGAAGCGCTGCGTTGCGATTCTTCGGAATCTGCGCGGAAACAAAACTCAAACCGAATATGAGAACAGCAATGGAGAGAAGTTTGTACCGCATAATCCAGTCAGCCACCGAACGTCCGAGTTGACGGGGCGGCGCGATCCAAAGCATTTTGAAATTCGAATTTCGGAATTCGAAGTTATAAGACCCGCCGCTCGCGTGCAACGATTTGTTGGGTTTGTCAGCCGACGTAACGTTGCGCCCATGACGGAACGTGCAGGTCTATTGGACCGCGATCGGGAAGCGGCACAAGCGTTTCAAATTTCCCATCACCATCTTCATCGTAGAAAGCGAAAAAGGATTCGCACCCAAGGGCCGCGACCTCTTTTTCGGTTTTCGAGATTTGCTGAATAGCAACGCCTGGCCCCCGAACCGTATAACAGAATACGTGCCCGTTGACGTCAAACCTCGAAGCGTAATAAGCGTTCATCGGGCCAGGATTCAAAGTTCGATTTCCGTTTACGTTGAGATAATAGGCGGTGTCCTCGAAAAGGATTCCTTCCTCAGGCACGAGCAACGCGGCAATATTGACATTCATGCCACCGACACGTTCTTGCGATTGCGATTTGGTTTTCAAATGTTGTAGCGAGCTCAGGTTCCAGCCGCCTGGTTTCACGAACGTTTGGTCATCAACGGCAGTTCGGGACGCAGCCACGGCGGTCGTCAAAAGCAAGATTGAGATTAGAGTGAACGACTTAGTAACCATGGCTCAGATTAGAAAGTAACCCAACGGTGGAATTGACGCGGTCGCGCGAATTCAATTCATCCCTCCGCCTTCATCCTTCATCCTTGAAGTCCCGCTCCGCGGCTGGCGTCCAACGATTGTTCGCCTCAACTGCATTTAGGAACGCCCATTCGTTTCAAGAACGGTTGCGAATTGCCGTAGTAGCCGCGTTCCGTGCGTTCCGATGTTTGCACGTAAGTTCCATGGCGATTGCGCAACGTGGCAATGACACCTTCGTCGCCACCAACGCGAGTATAAGTGGTCAGCGCATTCCACGAAGCATTGCGGCGATGAACATAGAAAAACCAAGCGCTAAAGGTGCCCCGCAATCGGGCGGGCCGATCCGAAAAGATCCCCCAGGTGCAATTGCCCGTGCCACCGCACGAGAGACGAACAAACAACTCCTGACGACCGTCACCGTTCAAGTCGTAAAGAAATGCGCCGTTACAAAAGTCCGAGGCGCAGAAATTGTGATAACCGGATCTGACACGTCGAATTAGTGATTCGAGTTTAGACGTTGGCTGAAGAGATGTGCCTTCGCATTCACCACCGAACTTTGCGACAACCCGCGCAGGATAAGTTGCGGCCGACGTTACCAAGCATGTAAGTAACACGAGCGCAGATGCGATGCTACGTTTCATCGATTTGACGGCCAACGTCTGAGTTGACGCGGCGGCGCGATTTCTTTTTCCTTTTACCTTTTTCCTTTTAACTTGAAGTTCAGCTCCCGCCGCTCGCGTCCAACGATTTGTTGGGTGCGTCTGATGTTAGTCAACCGAATATGGAATGGCATAGATTATTCTAAGCTGATTGTCTTGCCTCACGAACATCAAGAGATACATAACTGGTGTTTTCATGAAGATGACTGGTGAATGCTCCGGCAACCCTAGATATTCCGCGTCGCTAATTTCGAGCTGCGGCTTAAACATTTTGTCTTTTAGTGCGCTCACCAGTTCTTTCTGGTCCAGTTTTGCTGACGTCTTCTCACGCATCATTGTTGACGCCTGTTGCAAGGTCTCGGTGGCTCGATGGAGTTCGTCGATAGAGCCGATGGGTTTGCCGCGTCCTTTTCGCACAATAACATTCGATAGATTTGGGTTTTGGTTGAGCAGGTCAATCACCTGTTGCGGATAGAGATCGGTGGCCGTAATGTCTTCGCCCTTGTCAGATATTTTCTTGGATGCGTACAGAATGCCGAGGAAAAGAAAATTGTTCTCCGCGATGTAGAATCGTCGCCATTCATCGGGAGTGCCCTGAGAAAGCAGCGTTGGGTCGTATTCCAGCCCGGGCATGAAATATAAGTCCAGCGACATTTCTGGCTGCTTCAACTTTGATTTGTTGAACCGTTGAATGAAATCGGAAACATAGAGATGTTCCACAACAGGGGTAAGGTCTTTGGATTCGGCAAACTGCCCGATGAACTCTGCCGCGAGCGTGCGCGCCTCTTGCTCTTCAGTTTTGCTCAATTCTTGAGCGTTTGCGCTTCGCGAGATCGCAATGATAGCGACCAGCGGGATGATAAGGGACGCGAGAACACGTGTAAGGATGTGAGTTGTTCCTTTCATAAAGAAGAAGCCCCCAACGTCCGAGTTGACGCGGCGGCGCGAATTTTTGCCCCCTTGCGCTTAGCCCTTTGCCCTTAGCCGCCGCGCTCCCGCGCGGCTCGCGTCCAACGATTTGTTATGCCGCGCCGCTGATTAAAGGCCGCCTTTTGAAAACCCGGTGACAACCATGCATTCGTTTGTCCCGAGTCTAACGCGATGGCTATATGATTCAATGCTCAACACGGGGTACCAGCCATCGCTATTGACTGGTGCCCGCAGTTCCCACGCGGCGTTTTCCGGTGACTTGGATTCCGTCCAATCAATGCAATCACCGGGCTGCAAGCCTTCCTGAGTTTTGAAGTTTGGGTCCGAAGTATGAACGTAGGTAATTTCGTGCGTTATCTGGTTGTAAGCGATCAAGTATTCGACCCCATCAATTACATCGCTTAGATAGGGATGAGAATAAGCTGGATGTCCCTTCGTTTTGCTGAACAACAGTTCCCCAGAAGATGGTTTGCGATGCTGCGCGACATACGCTTTCGGAAGTACCAAGCCGACGTCCGGCTTAATTGCTTGTCCGGAGAGAAAGGAGAGGAATGACACAGTTATGGTGATGGCTTTCATAACAATTCCTCCGAAGCAATCGAACGTCTGAGTTGACGCAGCGGCGCGAATCTTTTGCCCTGTGCGCTTGGCCCTTTGTCCTTAGCCGCCGCGCTCCCGCCGCTCGCGTCCAACGATTTGTCGGGGCGGCGCTCGACTGGGAAAGCACGCGGAGCGATTCAAGCCGCCTAACCATTCAAGCACCGCCGACTATCCCGCCCCCGCGCAGCCACGTTGCGATAAGCTAATGCTCGTTTTTTATGTCCGAAATCGGAATTGAGACCGCAAGGCGCATCGAACACGTAGCCGCAGCGTTAGTCACGTCGTTGTGGTGTCAGCCCCCCAAACACTCATTCAAAACATTCCTGACAATTACCTGAAGATTCTCGTCCTCCACCAGACTGCCTACGAAGCATATGGAACCAACAGAAAAAACAAAGCCCCCATTTCCATTGTCTACTTCCCGATAGACCATGTTCCCCCTTTGGTTATCACTGCGTTCCGCAAGAACGATCGTGTTCAGTGGCGACCGGTCTGGATCTTCTTCCGGAACTTTATCCGTCTTACTAGGATCATCAGGCCGCGTGTAGCCAACTTCCCAGCCACTCGCTTGTCCATTTCGTCCATTTAGCCCCATCGGGTCTCCTTTGCTGAGACCTGTGCCAAGAAAAAATCTATGTAGATTCCGCACGATATATGATGAATATGTACCGTACTCGTCATAACCAACGCCAAAGATCCGGCGCTCGCTTCGACCGTTGTTCCGAAACAGTTCTGTATCCTCAAAACTTGAAATGTTAAACGCTATGCAGTCCCGTTCCGAATGGTCCGGGTCCAGCAAAAAATCGACGATCCGATACATGCCATTGCCGCCGAGGTACAAGAGTTTCCCACCTTCATTGAGGTAGTCTTGCAGGCTGTCTTGCATTGTCGTCGACCAATACTCCGGGTGGGTACTCAGAATCACAGCTTTGTAGCTTTGCAGGTTTTCGATCCCACGGTGGAAATCAACATCGGTGAACAGGTCATATTCATAACCGCTCGCATCGAGCCAATCTAAGAACCAGATCTCACCTCGTAACATATGATTTCCTCTGGGATGATCTTGTGGGCCATTGAGTAAATGCAGATTAGGGCGGGCATAGCTCAATGTCTTTTCATCGATGAACGAATAATTTGAATTCCCTCCCCACGAATTGTACGCATTCCACGTATTGGTGTTTGCCAAAACAAGCAGACCTTTATGTTCATCGGGCTTCGGCTTTACTACAAATACGACATAGTAAGTTGAATGCGTTACCGTTTCACACTTCGCCGCGTAAAAGCCGGAGGGCCACTCCTCCGGAACAAGGAGCGAAAAGGAAGGGTCCCAATTACATCCATCTCGCCAACTCAAATCGAATGACGATTGATAGCCTCCTGGCATGGTGAAGGGATCACTGACTGGGATGCCGTAGCCGCCATCGGGTGATTCTTTCATTCGAACATAGGTAACTGAGTATGGCTGCTCCAAAACACTCGAAACGAAAAACTCAATCGATTCTCCAAGCTTTGCACTTAAAGGCCAACAATAGCCCTCAATTGGAATAATCTGCCAGCCCGGCCGTGGCTGTCCCGGGTTTCTTGGGTCGGAGGGGGCATCTAGTATTTTCGTTCCGGAACCAGGGTCCCAGCCTTGACTGGCATCTGGGCCGTTTGCGCCATTCCTGAGTAGGTCGCGATACCAATGTACGTTGCCTCCAGAATTATAGATTTGGACCCCATACATGATTCCATTTCCTGCCGAGAAAACATGCACGAACTCGTCCCATCCATAGCCAATCTGACTACCAGAGTTTGCTGCCCATCCTTGCTCGGCATCCGGGCCATTCGTTCCGTCTCGAAGCGTGTCCTGGTACCACAGCAGTTCGCCGGTCGGTGTGATGGCATAGATAACGCCATCACCTCCAGAAAAGACATGCACGAACTCGTCCCATCCATAGCCAATCTGACTACCAGAGTTTGCTGCCCATCCCTGCTCGGCATTTGCGCCATTTGTCCCGTTTCTAAGCGTGTCTTGATACCACATCAGCTCCCCGGTCGGTTTGATGGCATAGATAACGCCATCACCTCCAGAAAAGACATGCACGAACTCGTCCCACCCAATGCCGATTTGACTACCGGAGTTTGGATCCCATCTATCGGGATCGGGATCGGGGTCGTGTTGATACCATAATAGCTCCCCGGTTGGTTTTACCGCATAGATGACTTGGTCATCGCTCAGAACAAACTTAAATCGCAAATCATTTGGCGGCGGCACTTGATCGTCGGGCGGAAGTGGAGAATCATTTGTCATAGGAACATCCTCCTAATCGTCGAGCGCCTGGGCTGGCCCTAGCTCACCCATGAAATACTTATCAAACCCAACCAGCCGCACTTGCTGAATCGTCTTCCGCCCAAGCTGAAACGTCTGCCATACGAGATCCCACTGCTCTGTGGTCATATTCAAATGCGCTTGATTTGGCTTCCGTGCCCGGGCCTTTTGTTTGACGCGCTGGCCGGAGCTCATCGAAAACAGCATTCCCGTTACCATCAAAACCGCCAGCCCGTGCCTTAATGCTTTCATCTTCATGGCCCCTCCCTATAGCGCGTGCGCATCCCTACGTTGAAAGTCGAAGCGTCGAAGGCTGACCATCCCTAGGATCAAGAGTAACCGCCGAAAGTTTGAGTTGACGCGGCGGCGCAATTCTTCAAGCCTCGCCGCCTCAGTTAAGTTGCAAAGCACGCCCCCGCCGCTCGCGTGCAACGATTTGTTGGCCGCAGCAGCAACTACAAACCTATCCTAGACCAGCGCCCCAGCAAGAGCGGCACAAAGATCCACGTAAGCAAAGCAACAACGAAATAAGCCAAATTAAAGACACGATCAACCGCCAATCCCGGGCTCCAGTCGAAGTAAGTGCTGCGAGGTTCGCGGTTAAAGCGGTGGACGAACAGACGTCGGCCAACGCGAAAACAACCAAGATGGAGCAACGGGCACATGAGCGCGCCGGAGGACGGGTATTTGCGAACGATGGATGTGAAATGCAGCATCGTCCCCAACACAAAGAGCGCGCCACAAACAACGGTCACGATCCGAAGCGGTGCGGGGCGCAGGAGAAGATCGATCTTGAGCGTGAACAATAACAAGGTCAACCCTCCTGCGAAGAAAAACACCTTGTCCATAGTCTCGTTCAAAGGCTGCAGCGATTTGCGGCCCAACGTTTGAGTTCATGCCGCCGCGCGGTAGCGGCCACATTGAATCATAAAAGTTTCATGCGAAGCAGGCTGCCGCGGCTCGCGTGCAACGATTTGTTCGACGGCGCTATGGGTGCAAGCGGTCGACAATTACAAGTCCGCTTGGCGTCATAACAATGTCGACCACGTTCCGCCCCAGGGACACCACCTTGATAGATTTCCTGCGAGCCGGCTTGTAGCCTGCCGCGTTCGCAATTACGTCGTAGGTTCCCGATGCGAGACAAGCCAGATATTCGCCATTGTCGCCAGTCTTCACGTCAGTGGCTTGCTTTGTTTTCCGGTCGATAAGATGAACTGTCGCATCGACTATGATCCAACCTTGGATGCCCGTGGTGCGTCCTTCAATGCCCGTTGCGCAACGATCTTGTTTCGTTGAAGTTTGGCTGGAAGCATTGGGCACAACTGCCAAGGAACAGCCAAGAATTATGAGTGCGATGAAAGTACGCTTCATGTTAAGAGCCGTCGAACGGTGGAGTTGATGCGGCGGCGCGAATTGATTCAACCCGCCCGGACCAGTCATGATGCGATACGTTCCCGTCGCTCGCGTCCAACGATTTGTTCGGTTCCGACCTTGAGCAAACGCCGTCAGTCAGCCATTCGCCGCCTGCGATAAGCGAGCCAGTAAAAGATAGCAGAATTTAGAACGGCGAATGACCAATACATCCACGTCCACTTAAGACCTGTTCCATGAGTAAACATGATAAATAGCATTAACAGGGAGCTCCACGGTAGAGTCAAACCTATAACAGCAAAGTACCACTTGACGTCCATGTCCGGAAAATCAAATGCTTGGTGTGAGCACCAGGCCAATGCTAGTAGGTAAGCCGCAATGACGAGCAGTGAGAACGTGGGTTTCTTCGCACTCATAGAATAGGAACCGAACGTCTGAGTTGACGCGGCGGCGCGAATTCAATCAACCATCGCCGGACCAGTCATGATGCGAAACATCCCGATACATCGGGACTCGCGTCCAACGATTTTGTTCGGCGGAACATTCGAACATCACATTTTATAGATTACATAGTCATCTGGAAATCCACGCTTCGCGTAGTCTAAATAGGTTCTACCTCGCCGATCCTTCAATTGCGGATTGGCACCGCGGCGAAGCAATGCACGGACCGCCCGCGGTTGTTTAAAGCCAGCGGCGAACATAAGCGCAGTGGTTCCGTGGGCGTCAATTATGTTCAAAAGTGCTCCGTGATCGATTAGGCAGTTGACGATATTAAGATCACCGTCGCCCGCCGCCGCCATTAGAGGCGTTCGGTCGAGTTCAGCTTTCGAGTTCACGTCTGCGCCTTTATCTGACAACGCGCTGATCACGTCAACATTTTTTCCAGATACAGCATAGGCAACCGGCGTGTCCCCGTCGGTGTCCTTGGCATTCACGTTGGCTCCGTGAACAAGTAGTAAGTTTACAGTTTCGACTTTCCCCAAGTAAGCGGCACGCATCAACAAAGTCACGCCACGCGGTGAAGGTTCCATAACAATACATTCGTCCGCAGTTGAATCGACAGGCACGCCGGATTCTAAGAGCTGTTTGGTTTTGGAGAAGTCGGCATCATTCACCATACAAGGCAAGCCGAATTTTGCAGCTAGAGGCGATTGTTGAACTACTGGAAGATTTTCGTTTCGAGTTACCTGAGATGGTCTGTGAGCGCAATTCAAAGTCGCGAAGCCTATTGAGGCGGTGAGAAGAGCCACTTGGGGTTTCATTGCAAGTTTAGACAGCCGCGACTTCATGAACTTGTTCCGCATAACGGTGGAGTTGACTGGGCGGCGCGAATTCATTCAATTCGCGATTCGAAATTCGCAATCCAAAATTCCTCGCCCCCGCCGCTCGCGTCCAAGGATTTGTTGGGCGTCGTCATTGTTTGACCCACTGTTTGGTATTGACCAGTTCATCAATTTTCGCTGCCAATGCGTAGAGCTCCGCTGGATAGGGCTCCCGACTTTGATCCACGCAACCGTAGTAATGAAAGATCGATTTGGATTTTCCGTTTAGGGTGATCGAAATCTGAGCCGAAGTCGCATCGGTGTAGACGCCGCCGGGACAGCCGTCTTCGTTCTCTGAGTAGCGATCCTTTAATGAGAAGAACTTGGCGCCTTCGAATGCAGTAATCAACGCGGCAACGGTCTCGAGGGGAACCTTGGATTTGATTAGTTCAGAGTCATGCGAGCGTGGATCGGAAGGCGGTACGAGACGCTTCGCGAACTGTTTGAAAGTTACACTTCCATCGGCCTTGATGGTCAGATTGTACTCGGGGAACTCACCAAACCCGTCAGTAAGGCGGTGCAAAGTGATTACGGTGTCGCGTGGCACGGACGATTGACCGACACAGGCGGACGCCACAAACAAAAGAATGATGAATGCGATGGGTGTGTGTTTAGTCATCACGAGAATTAGACGCCCAACGGCTGAGTTGACCGGGCCACGGCGGTCACCGAGCAGCTTCGCCGGATCAGGCTTGACGCGAAAGTCGCTTCCCGCGGCTCCGGTCCAACGATTTGTTGTGCGTCGCGTTCACGGAAACGATTTCGCGCGGCCAAAGACTTCGTCAAGATCAGCGACAAGTTTCGGGTCGACGGTCGTGGGTCCGCAAATGTTCGTCTCCAAAAAGTCTGTGACAGGATCACGAGCTGCCCAGAAAAAGTATAGCTTGCCCTTTGAATAGTGAACGCCACAATCGCCATGACCAACCCCGGTGTAAATGGTCATCTCGCCCTGTTTGACACCGAGCCAGTAGCTTTCTACCGCAACAGTAACTTTCTTCATTGGGGACTTGTCGATTGAGTCCACAGACTGCTTGACATGGATCGTGTCGATCTTGATGACCCGACCGATGAAGAGAGCGGAGTCTGTTTCTTCAGCGCGCCATTTTTTGATTTCGTCGGGCGTCGGTGGCGGTCCGACGTTAGTGAACGTGACGTTCTTGAGTTCCATGCAAGTGCAGGCGAATGCTGATCGCGTTGGAAACGACGCGAGCATCAACAAACAAAATGCGATGACGAGAAGTTTCATTATTGCTGTTCTCCCTTGAGAGAATAGACGCACAACGGTTGAGTTGACCGGGCCACGGCGCTACCGAGCAGCTTAGTCAGATCAAGCTTGATGCGAAAGGCGCTTCCCGTGGCTCCGGTCCAACGATTTGTTATGTTTCGCCGTGCGCAGGAACACGATAACCAGCACGAGCGCGCCCCAACAAAATGACGCGGAACATGAGAGCGGACAAACCGCCCGCAACCATGCACAATGTACGTTCGCCGATTCGTTGCAGGAAGTATTCAATGGTGTAGCTTTCCATTACAAACATGGAAACCAACAGTCCGATAAACGCGCCCCCCGCAACGAAGAGAATTACGTTTGTCCAGCGCAACCACCGGAAAAATAACAAAGCGGGTATGCCAAAGATAATCGTCGCCAAGTACGCAAAGACACCATAAGTCAAGAAATAGAATGGCACGTCAAATAGCACGTGACGGGAGAGATCGTAAGCCATGATGACGATCGGAGTCATGAGTGGCGCGACGAGGAAGGCAATGATTGTTCTTGAGCGAGTCATAGAAACATAACGGCGGAGTTGACCGGGCGGCGCGATTTCATTCCTCTTTGCGCTTTGCCCTTTGCTCTTACCCGCCCCGCCCCCGCCGCTCGCGTCCAACGATTTGTTCGGTTTTGTCAGCATTAGCGGCCAGTCTCAAAATTGTATTCGACCTTTATGTATTGTGATACCGGGTGTCCATTCTTTTCCGCAGGAATGAACAAAGTGGCCTTTGCTACTTCGATAGCTTTCTCGTTCAGACCATGACCCAATCCCTTCAGCACCGTTGCATCGCTTACTTGCCCCGTCGGTGTAATCACCACCTGTAGCAGGACATTTCCCGTAACATTTTTGTCCAGCGCCTCCGGTGAATACGATGGCTCTGGTTTCCATACAGGAATCGCTCTGCGATCAACTTGATCGGGCATGTAGATTTGGCTATCAGGGATTGTAGACGGGAACAGTGCGACGGCAATTGGCGCTACGCTGCCAGTGGCGCCTGCACCAAGCTTCAAAGAGGACAGAAATTGTGTGATAACCGGGTTACTCGCATCGCGCGCGATAACCTGAATGACGTAGATCCGTTTCCTGCCCGTGTAATACTGAATGTTAGAAAACACATCTTTCGAAGTTCGATGATACTGTTTTCCATTGTATCCGTTCAGAGAAATATCACGGTCGAACTTCTGAATCAGGCTACGATTGTCGAGTAAACCTTTGACGTCTCGGCGAGGATTGGAAGCGTCATATAACTCCACTATGAAGGCGATTCCCGCACCGCAAACGACATAAACGCGTTGATTCTTCAGTGTGACGCCACCGTCGAAGTCCAACTCAGCATCAAGGAAGATCTTGGGTTGGCCAGGTATCAGAATTGAGAATTCCTGATCTTGCGTAGCGATTTCTTTCCAATTGGTGGATTGTGCACTCGATGTCAAAGCCAGAGCTGTCAGTAGGACCAGAGCGCGAAGCCAAACTGTTTTGTTGAGAATGTTCATGCGTTTCGCCGTCAAGGACGACACCCAACGTCGGAGTTGACGCGGCGGCGCGATTTCATTCAATCCCGATAACATCGGGACGGACCAGTCATGATGCGATTCACGCTCCCGCCGCTCGCGTCCAACGATTTGTTCGCCGCATCAGGATATCCAGAGAAATTGTTCGTCGACAAATTTCCAACCACCTTTGTCTTTCTTAAGTCGAAAAAGATATCCGTACCCGCACAACGGTCCGCACACTTCGCTGGCATTGAGAAGGGCTTCGTCGCCTTTCGCATTGAATGCCACCCGCGAGAATGTTAGAAGGCCGGTCGCATGCGGGTATTGTTTCCAATAGTTGTCCCAACCTTTTTCAAGATCTGCACGAAAGAGTTCGTCTAGTTGCTTTTCGTCGAGAAGCACGTATTTCACGCGAATATCGAAGCGACGTTCCAAGGTGTACGTGTTTAAGTTCTTAGCCGTAAGGCTATCCGCGAATTCCTTGGGGGCGTCACGGCCCATCAGGTCGAAATGAGTGCGCGTTTGGATCACCGCGAGTTCCGTCCAAGACTTGATGTACTTGGCGTTGATTAAGGCCGAATAAACTGCGTATTCATCAGCTGAAACAGTGTCTGATTGTGAGGCCGCGGCGACGGCCGAAGCCAAGATAACAATAGCGATTAAGAAGAAGCGAATCATGAGAAACGATGCGGCATAACGGTGGAGTTGACCGGGCCACGGCGCTACCGAGCAGCTTAGCCGGATCAAGCTTGATGCGAAAGTCGCTTCCCGTGGCTGCGGTCCAACGATTTGTTGGGTTGCGCCCGCATCTAGGCCACCACCGCGTGAACAAATTTGATCGATTCCTCAGAGACAAGTTTACCGTCTTTGAAGCGTCTCAGTACGCCTTTGATAAATGGAGCACGCACAGAAGCATCCATCCCAGCTACCTGTTCCATACCCATTGAGCCTGAGAATCGATAGCGAACACCCGCGATAGTACGAGTTCTAAAAGTGACCCTTTTTGCCAATTACTTCCACGTGCTCAAAATCAAAGCGGGCCGAGTAAGACAAGTAAAATCCTGGGTAAGTTGGCGCGTCTGGGTCATTTGGTTTCTGGTCGATCGGTTTGTCGTTGTACGAAAGGACCAAAGCACGCGGGTCAAATGCAGCCTGCGCATCCATGACGACTCCGTCACCGCGACGAACGTAGAATAGACCGCCGTATGAAAAAGGTCGCACATACCGGCTGGAAAACTGTGCCTGCTCTTGCGCGGTGACAGTACCAGCCAAGAAGGCCAAACCTAGGAGGCTCGATAACAGTGCGAATCGGATCATAAGAAGCAACCCAACGGCGGAGTTGACCGGGCGGCGCGATTTCATTCAACCTTCGCCGCACCACGCTTGATGCGAAACACGCTACCGCCGCTCCGGTCCAACGATTTGTTCGACCGCGCCGTCGCAAGTTTACGCGTTTCGCGGGGGTCCGCAACAGTGCGCGCGTCGCCCGTATAGCGCCGGATGGTAATAGTGCTCGGCGCGTCAAGGTCATGTTTCGATGGCAAGCGCTTCTCTGCAACGAGCCGATAGATTTGGTTGTCGTTCGGAATAATTGGTTTGCGTTTGCTACCGCCGTCTAGTCTGCCCTTGTCATTAATGAAACCTTGCAACGCGTCACCGACAGCTTTGAGTCGATTGTCGAGGTCGAGCTTCGTGAGTTTGTGGCCAGTCAAGTGAAAGCGAACTTCCACGTCGAGTTTGTCGGAGTCGGAGTAATGAACGCCAGCGCGACGTTGAGCTTCTGTAACCGCTTCGTAAATGCCACGCTTCCAAGTGACGCCGTCAGCGACGTGATTTGGGATTTTGGCGACGAGCGTGAGTTTCCGTTTCCGCATAGCTACGAGAGTCTGAGTTAACGAGAGCGGTCGAACGGCGGAGTTGACCGGGCCACGGCGCTCCGAGCAGCTTAGCCGGATCACACTTGATTCCCGACGCGTCGGGATTCCCGTGGCTCCGGTCCAACGATTTGTTATGCCGCGCCCGAGTGGAACGCGCCGAACCATTCAACGTCGGTGCAGAGAGCGCGACCCACATCAGTTCATTTCAACGAGCCGCCACATCGTCGCGCGCGATGGCGACAATCTCATCGACCGGGCGTCAACGCCAAGGCCGAGCCCGTTTCGCAGTTTTCAAAAGCGGCGACGGTATAAGGCCCGAATTAACCCGCGCCGAGCGAACGCAAGGCAAGAGCATGAAAAGAACGCCATCGAGGCGTTGGGTTGAATGAGTTGTTAGGCCGCAGCGAGGATGCGGCCTGTTGCTTTACAGTTCGATCGATTTAAGAGCCTACGCCAATCCAATTTATGAACCATCCAAAGCCATTGGCTGTAGCTGGAGTGAGAGGGGAACCATCCTCCAACCATCGGATATAGACACGAAAACCTGTTGCTGTGGGAAAGTAGATCGCATTGACGCCAGCGACTTGCCACTGAGCGCCGTTGCCCCCAATTGATGCTACGTAAACAGGAGTGCTACTAAACTTAGCAGCACTAGTGTCAACGTCCACGTAAAGAGCAGCAGGATTATATACCTGCCATGCAGTTGAACCGGAGGTGGTATTTCCCGTACCAACTTTGAAAGTAGCCATTTTATTCTCCTCTGATGTCCTATATCGTAAGGGGACATCATTGATGGGTGTTGTAGAAGCAGTACCCCACAAAGAGGTACTAAAGACTGCCCCTGTTCACTCCTGGCGGTCACTTCTTCTTTAGCGTAACGAAAAGGGAAGCTAGTCAGGTAAGCTACTTGTATTGCTTAGCTATGGCAAAGTCAACCCTTTGTTCAACAAGGAGATGGTATCAGCGAAGCGGGATAACGGTTGAGTTGACGCGGCGGCGCGATTTCATTCAAGCATCGCCGCACCAGTCATGATGCGAAACACGCAACCGCCGCTCGCGTCCAACGATTTGTTGGGCATCGCAATCAGAACATTCAAGCACGGATTTGTTCGCGGTAGCCAGAGAGTTCGGCGGACTGTTCGGGATTAATTCTAATTGCTTCTTCAAGGATTCGCGAAGCGAGCGTCTCCCCGATACGCTTGCCATTCGGGGCAAACTTGCGGTCGTTTGGTTGCCACTGATCCCAGTCGAGTAGCACCGCGTCGTGCAGAACGACATCACCAACACGAACAACGATCACTTCGTTTTCATGGTTTAGTTCCAGAACCCTGAAATGGATTCCCGGAGCGAGTGTTTTTGGTAACGGGCTTGGGGATCCGTGTCTGTTAATGAATGCATCAGACAACTGCCGGTCTTTCCAGTTCATGATTTTCTTGCCACAGGCAATCAACGCATGACGCTTTTCCATGATGTTTCTCCTGTGAATAGCGATGCCCAACGTTTGAGTTGACGCGGCGGCGCGATTCAAATCAACCTTCGCCGCACCAAGCAAGTTGCGAAACACGCTCCCGCCGCTCGCGTCCAACGATTTGTTGGGTTGCGTGTTAGCCGGAACTGCTCCACGCGGTGTTAGGCGCGCCACTAGATCGATCTTCTGCAATCCATAAATTCACTGCTCGTACCCCGCCGAGCTCCGTGCCGGTG
>Ga0068858_100000387_pt1 | contig 46099 bp, 37 predicted proteins | sample KBSSwiS12_FD_66589 | JGI IMG/M metagenome (GOLD analysis project Ga0068858, IMG submission 66589) | Switchgrass rhizosphere microbial communities from Kellogg Biological Station, Michigan, USA - KBS Switchgrass S1-2 | ecosystem: Host-associated > Plants > Roots > Rhizosphere > Soil ...
TCGGGCGCGTTCGCGGAGGGTTGGGGCCTCTACACGGAGGAAGGACTCCTCGACGAGGGCTTCAAGAAAGACGACCCGCGCGTCGCGGTGGGCGTCATGCGCTGGGCGCTCGTGCGCGCATGCCGTCTCCAGGTGGGGATCCGCGTGCACACGCGCGGCATGAGTCTCGAGGACGGGACGAAGTTCTTCATGGAGCACGCCGGTCTGGAGCGCGCGAACGCCGAGCGTGAAGCGGGGCGCGCCGCGTTCGATCCGACCTACAGCGTCTACACGCTGGGCGCTCTGGAAATTCGCAAGCTGCGGGACGACTACAAGCGCGAGCAGGGGGCCAATTTCAATCTCGCCGCGTTCCACGAGACCATCCTCTCGCAGGGGGCGCCCCCCGTGGCACTGCTTCGCAAGATGCTCCTGAAACAAGAGGGCACGATCCTCTGACCCAGGGGCGCCGCCGGCTCGTCCTGGCTCTCGTCAGCGCCTCGCCCGCGTGGAGCATCCCTCCGCGCGAGGTGGAGGCGCTGAAGCGAGACTTCCCCGACGTCGACGTCGTCAACACGAGCACGCGGGAGGAGCTGGACGTCGCGGTTTCCGACGCGGACATCCTCTTCTCCTGGGCGTTCGGCGACGAGGTGATCGCGCGCGCGAAGCGGCTCCGCTGGCTCCACGTCCCCGCCGCGGGCGTGGGCGCCTATCTCACCCCGAGCTTTCTCGCGAGCGGCGCCGTGCTCACGAATTCGCGCGGAGCGCACGCGATCCCGATCGCGGAGCACGTGATGGCCGGGCTCCTCGGAATCGCGCGCCGCATGAAGGCCGGAATCGTCGAGCAGACGACGACCGGCATGGTCCGCGAGAACTGGTGGACCCACGAACAGGTGCCGGATGAGCTCCACGGAAAGACGATCGGCCTCTTCGGCTACGGCGCGATCGGCCGCGAGGTGGCGCGCCGGGCCGCCGCGTTCGGCATGCGCGTGATCGCGCTCAGGCGCCGTCCGCACGACGCCCCCGCCTGGGACCCGGAGCTGCTCCAGGCTTTGGACCTACCTGCCGATGAACCCTCTGTGGCCGAGACGATGGGACCAGGCGATCTCGACCGCTTTCTCGCGATGAGCGACGTGGTCGTGGTCTCGGCCGCGCTCACGTCGGAAACCGAGGGAGCGCTCGGCAAGGCGCAGTTCGCGCGCATGAAGGAAGGCGCGTGGCTCGTGAACATTGCACGAGGGAAGATCGTGCGCGAGGCAGAGCTCGTGGAGGCCGTGCGCGAGGGACGCATCGGCGCGGCCGCGCTCGACGTGTACGAAAGGGAGCCCTTGCCGCGCGAAAGCGCGCTCTATACGCTCGATCGTGTGATCCTGACGCCTCACGTCTCCGGACTGTCGCGCGGGTTCTGGCCGCGCGCGATGGCGCTCTTCCGCGCCAACTTGAGACGTGACGCCAAGAGCGAGCCGCTCTTGAACCGCGTCGACCCGGATCTCGGCTACTGAGGAACGCGATGCCCCGTCCGCTCATTGGAATCGGCCCCAACTACCGGCTGAAGCAGCGCCGCGGCGATTCCTACGTTCTCGATGCCAACTACATGAAGTTGATCGGCGGCGCGGGGGGGCTTCCTGTGATCCTCCCTCTCGTGTCGACGCTCGAGGAGGCGCGCGAAGTGGTGGGACGCGTGGACGGGATCGTGCTCTCGGGAGGCTCCGATCTCGAATCCTCGCGCTACGGCCAGGAGACGCGGCATCCCGACCGGCTCGGCGCGCCGGCTCGGAACGTGTCCGATCTCTTTCTCGCCCGCGCCGCGCAGGAGCGCGGGATCCCCACGCTCGGCATCTGCCTCGGCATCCAGGTGATGAACGTCGAGTTCGGCGGGAGCCTGCTCCAGCACCTGGACGAGGACCGACCGGGGGGCATGAAGCACGAAGAGGAGACCGACGACGAGGCGCCGGAGCACGCCGTCACGGTGGAGCCCGGAACGACCCTCGCGAAAGTCCTCGGGCAGGTGCGCCTGGTCGTGAACTCGTACCACCACCAGTCCGTGGACCGGATCGCTCCGGGCTTCCGGATCGCCGCCACGAGCGAGGACGGCGTGGTGGAAGCGATCGAGCGCCCCGACCATCCGTTCTACCTGGGCGTGCAGTGGCATCCGGAGCGGATGCCCGACGCCCCGGCCACGCGACGCCTCGTCGGCGCGTTCGTCGACGCAGCGCGCGGCGCCTCGATCCGTTCCTAGTCCGCCTTAGCGCTCACGCCCGGCCGCGCCGCTTCCCCACTACCGCCAGCCGTACTTCTTCTTGATCGCCTGGATCTGGTCCAGGTGGTTGAGATCGTGCCCCGCGATCAGCTCGGCGGTGCGACGCACCGTCTCCTTGCCTCGCTCGGAGTGCATGCCGTAGCGCTGCCACGTGCGGCGCGGCATCGACTCGATGAGCTCCAGGTTGATCTTTCGCAGCGTGACGATCTGCTCCATGAGGCGCGCCGTATTCCGGTTTCGATGCCGGAGCGCGACCGCCCACGTCGCCTCGTCGTAGCCGGGGATGGGCACGCCAGGCTGCGAGAGCGCGAGCCGGTAGCGGTAGCCGTAGACCACCTCGGTGTCGACGAGATGGCCGAGGATCTCCGCGATGCTCCACTTGCCCGGCGCCGGGCGCTTCCGGAGCTGGGCCGACCGGAGGCCCTGGATCGCCCGCGCGATCTTCGCGGGGCCGACGCGCAAGAGCGGGAGCGGCTCTCGTCCGGCACGATAGCCGTCGATCTTCCGGACATACGCGCGGATCTCCGGCGTGATCCGGGCGCGCCCGGCGCGCTTCGGTGCGCGCTTCTCGGCCCGGCCCGCGTGGACGCCGCGTGATGCCTTCCGTGTGCTCTTTTTCACGACGCATCTCCTTTCCGGGTGAATGGGGCATGGAGGATTCGAGCGGCCGAGGGTAGCGCAACCGGAGGTCGGAGAGTATGCTGGCGGCGTCGGCTCGCCCGGATCCGGGCTGGACGAGCCCCCCTTCTGGGAGGACTCCATGCGCCGACCGCTGTCCGCACTCACCCCCGCATTCCTGCTCGCCGCCTTACTCCTTGGAGCCTCCGCCGCGCTGGCCGATTCGGAGAAAGCGGAGACCTTTCACATCATGGAGATCGTCCAGGTGATGGCCGGCTACAACGGCAACACCGGGATCCAGGCGGTCGAGATGAAGGAGCTCGCCGCCGGCCAGGATCTGGTCGCGACCGGACAGATCAACGTGTACGACAAGGACGGCGTTCTCGCGACGACCCTCGGGACGTTCGCGGCGAACCTGGCCAATGGGACGAGCGGCGCCCACATCCTCTGCGCCACCGCCGCCTTCGCCTCGGCCTTCAGCATCACGCCCGATCTCGTCCTCACGCCGGGCGTCCCCCTCCCGTCCGGCCAGATCGTGTTCGAGAAGGCGGGATGCAAGGTGAACTCGGTCCCCTACGGCGCCATCAACACGATCGTCGCGAACACCTCCACCGCACCGACGATCCCCACCCTGGGCGCGACGGTCCTCTTCCGGACCGCGGACGCGCCGACCACGCTGACCTGCCCTCTGACCGACAACGCGGCCGCACGCTTCGCAATCCGGTCGGGCACGTCCACGTCGTCGTTCCTCGTCTTCCAGACCAACACCGGGGATACCGCGCACGTCTGGTCGACCGTGACCAGCGTCGAGACCACGCCCCCCGAGCCGGTCCGGCTCCAGGCGTCGCCGAACCCGTTCCGCGTGACGACTCAGATCGACGCCCCCGATTGGGGACCGCTCGCGATCCACGACGTGCAGGGGCGCTTGGTGCGGGTGCTCACGTGCGCGCCGGGTGGCGCGTGCCCCCAGGTGGCGGGCGCGTTTCGCGGATCGTGGGACGGCAGGGACGGGCGAGGGCGGGCGATGCCGTCGGGGGTGTACTTCCTCAGGTATTCGGGCGCGAGCGGGCGCGCGGTGAAGGCGATCGTCTACCTGCGGTGACGCGGCGACGGGGCGCGCCGCGATCACCGAACCGCGATCGTGCCCTTCTCCATGTCCATGCCGCAGGCGAACGCGACCTCGCCTTTCTGCAGCGGGCCGAGCGCGATGCGGACCGTCTGATTGAGCGGAAGGTCCTGCGTGATGTTGCGGGACGGGACCACGATCTCGGTCGCGCAGGTCACATCGGTCTTGCGCGTGACGAGGAGTGTGACGGCCTGGCCGTGCTTCACGTCGATCTGGCTCGGCTCGAAGCCGTTCTCGGTGACGGAAATGGGAACCTCGACGCCCTTCCCGCCGCCGCATCCGGCGGCCACGAATGCCAGGATCAGGATCGCTCGTCTCATCCAAACCTCCTCGTGAGTCCGGCCCGCATCACAGGCGCACACCCCGGAGCCGGGTCGAGTTCCAGATGACGGACACCGAGCTCAGGCTCATGGCCGCCGCAGCGATGATGGGACTTAGGAGGAGCCCGAAGACAGGGTAGAGGACGCCGGCCGCGATCGGCACACCGAGCACATTGTAGACGAATGCGAAGAAGAGATTCTGGCGGATCACGCCCATCGTCGCCCGGCTCAACCGGCGCGCGCGCACGATGCCGCGCAGATCGCCCCGGATCAGCGTCACGTCCGCGCTCTCCATCGCGATGTCGGTGCCCGTGGCCATCGCGATCCCGACGTGGGCCTGCGCGAGCGCCGGGGCGTCGTTGATACCATCGCCTGCCATCGCGACGAAGTGCCCGCCCGCCTGGTAGCGCTTCACGAAATCGAGCTTCTCGTCGGGCATCACCTCGGCCACGACCTCGTCGATCCCGAGGCGGCGCGCCACCGCGTTCGCGGTCGCGGCGCTGTCCCCCGTGAGCATGACGATCCGCACTCCGTCCTTGTGGAGCGCCTGGATCGCCTCCTGCGCGGTCGGTTTGATCGGATCCGCCACGGCGAGAAGCCCCGCCATCGCGCCATCCACCGCGACCGCGACGACGGTCTGTCCGTCGGCACGGAGCGATTCCGCCCGCTCGCTCAGCTCGGAGCGCACCCCGAGCGCGTCCATTTGCTTCCGGTTCCCGAGAGTGACGCGCTTGCCGTCCACGACACCCACGACGCCCATCCCCGGCTGGGACGCGAAATCGCTCACGTCGGAGAGCTGCACGCGGCGCTGCAGCGCGCCGGACAGGATCGCGTGGGCGAGCGGGTGCTCGCTCGCCCGCTCGAGACTGGCCGCCAGCCGCACGATTTCGTTCTCGCCCCATTCGTCCGCCGCAATCACCGAGACGAGCCGCGGCCTCCCTTCCGTCAGGGTCCCCGTCTTGTCGACGACGAGCGTGTCCACGGCGCGGAGCGTCTCGATCGCCTGCGCGTTTCGGAAGAGGACGCCCGCCGTCGCGCCTTTGCCCGTGGCCACCATGACCGCCATGGGGGTCGCGAGGCCGAGCGCGCAGGGGCAGGCGATGATCAGGACCGCCACCGCGTTCACGAGCGCGTGCGCGAATCGGGGCTCGGGGCCGACCAGCATCCAGACCGCGAACGTGACGGCCGCCACCGCCATCACGATCGGGACGAAGTAGGACGACACCGTGTCGGCGAGGCGCTGGATCGGCGCGCGGCTCCGCTGCGCCTCCGAGACCATGCGCACGATGCGGGCGAGGAGCGTCTCCGATCCGACCCTCTCGGCGCGCATCACCAGCGAGCCCGTGCCATTCACCGTCGCTCCGACCACGAGGCTTCCCGGCGCCTTCTCGACCGGAATCGACTCCCCCGACACCATCGACTCGTCGACGGAGGACGCACCCTCGAGCACGACGCCGTCGACGGGAATCGTCTCCCCGGGCCGGACGCGGAGACGGTCACCCACGACAACGGTGTCGAGAGGGACATCGTGCTCGCTCCCGTCCGGACCGATCCGGCGTGCCATCTTGGGCGCGAGCCGGAGGAGCTCCCGGATCGCCGCGCTCGTCCGGCTTCGCGCCGAGAGCTCGAGCACCTGACCGAGGAGCACCAGGGTCGTGATCATGACGGTGACCTCGAAGTAGACGGGCACGAGACCGTGGCCACTCCGGAGCGCCGGCGGAAAGAGCTCCGGAACGAGCACCGCGACGATGCTGTACCCGTAGCTCACGCTCACCCCGAGCGCGATCAGGGTGAACATGTTGAGCGCGCCGCGCCGGATGGAGTCCCACCCGCGCGCGAGGAGCGGCCATCCGCACCAGAGGACGACCGGCGTCGCGAACGCGAGCTCGAGCCAGTGGCGGACGCGTCCCAGGCTATCGAGGGGACGCGAGGGAAGGAGATCGGCGATCGCGAAGGCGACCAAGGGCAGGCTCAGCGCGACCGAGATCCAGAAACGCCGGCGCATGTCGACGAGCTCGGGATTCTCCTCGTCGTCGAGGGAGATCGTGATCGGCTCGAGCGCCATCCCGCAGATGGGGCACGAGCCCGGCCCGTCGGTGACGATCTCCGGGTGCATCGGGCAGGTCCACTTCGTGCCGGCACGCACCGGCGCCGCGGGCGTCGCGGCGCCCTGTCCCATCGCCTCGTGCTTCGCTCCCGGCGCGAGATAGCGTTCGGGATCCGCCCGGAACTTCGCGAGGCAGCCGGGCGAGCAGAAGAAGTAGGTCGTTCCCTCGTACTCGAAGCGTCCGGCCGCGCGCTCCGGCGCGACGCGCATCCCGCAGACCGGATCGATCTCGGTCCCCGCGGCAGCCGCCGGCTCCCGCACCTCCAGCTTCAAACCTGGCTTCATGCCCTCACTCTACCCGAATGGAGCCCGCGATCATGTCCATCGGGCACGTGTAGCGGAGGTCGCCTTTCTTGTCTGGCGTGAACGTGACGCTCACTTCCTGGTGCAGCGGAAGCTCCTTGTGGATCCCCACGCCCTCGATCACGAGCTCCGTGGCACAGGTCGCCTCGACCTCGCGGGTGACGAGGAGCGTGACGGGCACTCCCTTCCTCACGGTGATCTGTGCCGGGACGAAGCCCCGGTCCGACACGACCAGCTTGACCGTCTGGGGACCCTTCTCCGAGCACCCGCACACACCCGCCGCGATAGCGGCAGCGATGAGGATTCCTGCGATTCGACGATTCATGATGTCTCTCCTTGGATGATGCCCGGCGCATGCGGGCGCGCGGGCAGATGGCGTCCCTTCCACCACGCATAGATCGCGGGATAGACGACGAGCTCGAGAACGAACGAGGTGAGAACGCCCCCGACCATCGGCGCTGCGATGCGCCGCATGATGTCGGAACCGGCGCCGTGCCCCCAGAGGATCGGGAGGAGCCCGAAGAGGATGGCGCAGACCGTCATCATCTTCGGCCGGATCCGGTGCGCCGAGCCCTCCACGATGGCCTCGGCGAGGTCGGTCCGATCGCGGAGCGCGCCGCGCGCCGCGCGGTCCCGGTGCGCGAGGTCGAGGTAGAGCAGCATGACGACCCCGGTCTCGGCGTCGAGACCCGCGAGTGCGATCATCCCGACCCAGACGGCCACGCTCATGTTGTAGCCGAGAATCCAGAGGATCCAGACCGCGCCGACGAGCGAGAACGGAACCGCCAGCATCACGATCAGAGCCTCGGTGACGGAGCGTCGGCTGAAATAGAGGAGCGCGAACACGATGAGGAGCGTGACGGGCACCACGAGGAGGAGCCGCGCCCTGGCGCGCTCGTAGTACTGGAACTGTCCCGACCACTCGAGACGGTAGCCCGGCGGCAGCGCCACCTCGCGCTTCACCACGTCGCGCGCGTCCTCGACGTAGGACGCGAGCGGCCGCCCGGCGACGTCCACCGAGACGAGCCCGAGGAGCTGTCCGTCCTCCTCGACGAGCATCGGAGGGCCGGTCCGGAAACGGATCTGGGCCACCTGCGCGAGCGGCACCAGGGCCCCGCCCGGCGTCGGGACGAGCACGCGCCCCAGGGCGTCCGGGTCGTCCCGGAACTCCCGCGCGTACCGCACGCTGATGGGATAGCGCTCGCGCCCCTCCACGGTCTGGGACACGGTCATACCGCCGATCGCCGCTTCGATCACGTCCTGGACGTCCCCCACCGTGAGGCCGTACCGCGCGATCGCCACGCGATCGATGTCGAAATCGAGAAAGAAGCCCCCGGTGACTCGCTCGGCGAACACCGTGCGCGTGCCCTTCACTCCACGAAGGGCGCGCTCCACCTCGATCCCGATCGTCTCGATCGTCGCGAGGTCGGGCCCGAACACCTTCACACCAACCGCGCTCCGGACCCCCGTAGCGAGCATCTCGTTGCGCGTCTGGATGGGCATCCACCAGAGGTTCGGCATCCCCGGGAAGCGGCAGCGCTCGTCCATCTCCTCGATCAGCCGATCCCACGTCATCCCCTTCCGCCATTCGGACTCCGGTTTCAGCGCGACCACGGTCTCGACCATCGAGAGCGGAGCCGGATCGGTGGCGGTGCGCGCGCGGCCCATCTTGCCGAAGACGTTCTCCACCTCGGGGATGTCCTTGAGCCGGCGATCCATGAGCTGGAGCACCGTGGCCGCCTCGGTCTCGGAGATCCCGGGCGGAGCCGTCGGCATGTAGAGGATCGTGCCCTCGTTCAGGGGCGGCATGAACTCGCTGCCGAGCTGGAGGAAGACCGGAATCGTGGACAGGACGAGAAGCGCCGCGATTCCGATCACCCACCCCCGCCGGCGCACCGCGAAGCGAACGACCGGAGCGTAGGCGCTCGTCATGCGCCGCGAGATGGGATGCTGGCGCTCGGGGCGAATGCGGCCCCGGATGAACCACGACGCGAGCGCCGGCGTCAGGGTGACCGCGAGGAGCGCCGCGAAGAACATCGAGTAGGTCTTGGTGTAGGCGAGCGGCCGGAACAACCTGCCTTCGGTCCCCTCGAGCGTGAAGATGGGAAGGAAGGAGATCGTGATCACCATGAGCGCGAAGAAGACGGGGCGACCCACCTCGCGCAGCCCGGAGACGATCGCCTCTTCGCGCGAGCCCGCGCGCCCTCCCTCCTCCCAGGCCTCGAGCTTCTTGTGCACGTTCTCGACCATGATGATGGACGCGTCCACCATCGCCCCGATCGCGACGGCGATGCCGCCGAGCGACATGATGTTCGCGGTGAGCCCTTGCGCCGACATCGGGATGAAGGAGAGCACCACCGCGATTGGGAGGGTCAGGATGGGAACGAGCGCGCTCCGGAAGTGGAGCAGGAAGAGGACGATCACGACGCTCACGATCGCCATCTCCTCGAGCAGGGATCGCCTCAGCGTGTGGACCGCGCGCTCGATCAGCTCCGAGCGATCGTACGTGGTGACCAGGCGGACGCCGGGCGGGAAGGAGCCCGAGACCTCCGCGAGCCGCTTCTTCACACCCTCGATCACGTGGAGCGCGTTCTCGTTCTGGCGCATGATCACGATGCCGCCGACGACTTCGCCGCGGCCGTTCAGCTCGGCGATGCCGCGCCTCGGCTCGGGGCCGAGATAGATCTCGCCGAGCTGGGCCACGGTCACGGGAACGCCTCCCTCTCCCGTCTTGACCACGATGCCGCGCAGGTCGTCGAGCGACCGGATGTAGCCGCGCCCCCGCACGAAGTGCTCGTGCTCCCCGATCTCGAGCACGCTCCCGCCCACGTCCGTGTTGGAGGACTGGATCGCGGCCGCGACCTGGCGGATCGAGACGCCGTAGGATTCGAGGCGCCGCGGGTCGAGATCGACCTGGTACTGCTTCACGAATCCGCCGACCGACGCGACCTCGGAGACGCCGTCCACGCTCTGGAGCCAGTACCGCAGATACCAGTCCTGGAACGAGCGGAGCTGGCTCAGGTCGTTCCGCCCCGTGGTGTCCACGAGGGCGTACTCGAAGACCCAGCCGACGGACGTCGCGTCGGGGCCGAGCTTCGGAGCCGCCCCGGGGGGAAGCTTTCCCTGGAGCGTGGCCAGGTACTCGAGCACGCGGCTCCGGGCCCAGTAGAGGTCGACGCCGTCCTTGAAGACGACGTACACGAAGGAGTCTCCGATCATGCTGAGCCCGCGCACGTAGCGCACCCCAGGCGCGGAGCGGAGCGCGGTCACGATCGGATAGGTGATCTGATCCTCGACCAGATCGGGACTCCGTCCTGCCCACTCGGTGGAGACGATGACCTGGGTGTCGGAGAGATCCGGGATCGCGTCGAGGGGCGTCTGGCGGATCGCGCGGAGTCCCGCGACCGCTGCGACCAGCACGAGCGCGATCGTGAGGATCCGGTTCCGCGCGCACCACGCGATGAGCCGCTCGATCATGCCCGCGCTACCACTTTTGCGTGGCCGATCGGAGTCGAGCCTCGGCCGCGACGAGGAAATTGCCCGACGTGACGACCACGTCGCCTTCTCGGAGTCCGCCCAGGATCTCGTACTGATCCCCCGCCTTGGGGCCGAGCGAGACGTCGCGCGCTGCAAGCCGGCCGTCTCCGAGGTCGACGAACACGAGGCGACGGTCGCCGGCGTAGAGGACGGCGCTCTCCGGAATCGCGAGCTTCCGGCCCAGGCTGCGCTCGAGGAGAACGTCCACGAACATGCCCGGCTTGAGGTCCCCCTTCGGGTTCGCCACGACGACGCGCACCTCGCCCGTGCGGGTGGTTGGATCGAGGAACGGGTTCACGTACGACACCCGTCCGCTCCGCGCGGGCTCTCCCGGGAACGCCGGCGCGAGGCCGGCCGTCATCCCCACCTTCACGAGGGGCAGCTCCTGCTGGAAGACGCTCGCGACCACCCACACCGGATCCATGGGAGCGATCCGGTAGAGTGTCTGGCCGGCCGTGAACGAGGTGCCCGCGACCACGTTCTTCTCCACCACGACGCCCGACGCGGGAGCGAGGATCGGCAGCTCGTTCATCGCCCGTCCGGACTCCGTGATCTCGTCGATCGTGGCGGGATCGATGTCCCAGAGGAGGAGTCGCTGCTTGGCGGCCTGGGCCAGGTCGCCGCCGCTCCGGCCGCGAAGCGACTCGAGGTATTCCTGCTGGGCCGAGAGGAGCTCGGGGCTGTAGACGGTGAAGAGGACCTCGCCCCGCCTCACGGGCCGGCCCACGTAGTCGACGCGAATGGTCCGGATCCAGCCCGAGAACTTGAGCGAGATCTCGGCGCGCCTCGTCTCGTCGTAGGCGACGCGACCGGCGGCGCGAATCGTGGCGATCAGATCGTGCGGCGCCACGGGGGCGGTCCGGATGCCGGTCGCCTGGCGTCGCGCCGGATCGATGGTGATCACACCGTCGAGGCCGGCCGTCGCATCGTTCGTAGCGGAAGACCCGCCCGCGAACGTCACGCCCGCCCGATTGGTGCTGATCCGATAGACCGCTTCGCTCGGCGGCGCTCCGGGTGGACGAATCGTCAGAGCGAGGTCCCAGTCGCCTTGCATCTGGAGTCCGTAGGTTGCCTCGTACCGACCCGGGCCGGTCTCCCGGAACTCCGCGCTGCTCTCCATGCGCGGCATCGCTCCCATCGCCTGCATGAAGACGATCGCTCCGAGGCTCGCGCCGGTCACCGGCCGGCCGGCAGAGTCGTTGACCGCGATCTCGAGCTTGTTGTCCCCCACGACTGGACGGACCGGCTTGGTCGCGATCGAGACGCGCCACGGGCCCACCGGCTGGCCCGAGGCCTCGACCGTGGCGGCTCGCTGGGTCGCCTCGCGCTTCGAGCAGCCGGCGGCCAGCGCCAGGATCGCGGCCGCGATCGAGAACCACGCGCGGCGGCTCATCGCGGATCCTCCGCGACCGGCCCCGCGTCGCGCGCGACCGCGCGCTCGTAGTCGGCAAGCGCCAGGCGGTACGCGACACGGGCCCGCTGACCGTCCAGACGCGCGCGCGCGAGGTCGCGCTCGGCGTTGAGGAGCGCGTTGAAGTCGGTGCGATTCGATTCGTAGGCCGTGCGTATGGACGCGAGCGCGCGCTCGGTTGCAGGGAGCACGCGGCTCTCGATCACGTGGATCTCGTGCCGCGTTTCCTGGACCCGCGCGAGTGCCTCCTCGATCTCGAGTCGGGCGCGATCGACGGTGGCGAGCCGCTCCTGCTCGCGCCGCTCGAGACCGGCCCTCGCCTCGCGCTCGGACGCGCCGACCCGTCCGAAGAGAAACGGAAGGCTCAGCTCGGCGCCGACGGTCGGCCTCATCTCGTGCTCCGCCCACATGGCGTCGTAGCGGGCGACGAGATTGAGATCCGGGACGCGTTGCTTCTCCGCGAGCGAGAGCTCCGCGGCGCGGGCGTCCCGCTCGGCCACGGCCCTCCTCACGTCGGGGCGCATCGCCGAGACGTCGGGCCCCACGGCCAGCTCCTCCCCTTCCATCGCGTCGGGGATCGAATCGAGAGGCTCGGGAAGCTCCTCGGCCGGTCCCCGGTGGAGCATCGCGTTGAGCTTGGCGCGCGCGATGCGCCGATCGCGCGCGAGCACGACCGATTCGTGGTCGAGCATCGCGAGCTCCACGTCGGCCTGGAGCGCGTCCTGCTGTCCCGCGGTGCCGGCCGCGTACTTCTCCACCGCGATCGAGCGGAACCGCTGGAGCAGGTCCCCGAGCTCGCGGTTCACCTCGAGCCCGCGCGCGGCCAGGAAGTAGGAGTAGTAGAGCGTTCTCGCCTCACGGACGAGGTCGAGCCGGGCCGAGCGAAGGTCCTCACCCGCGGCGCGCGCCTCCGCCTTGGCGGCCGAACGCTCGGCGCCGCGCTTGCCGAAGAGGGGCAGCGTCTGGGAGAGCCCTATTTGATAGCCCGGCGCGACGACGTCCTCGTTGCCGAGCGCGCGGGGCGCGACCATGCCGTCGAGCATCGGACTCATGAGGCTTCCGGCCGCGTCGGCGCGCGCCTTGGCCTCGTCGACCGCCGCCGCCGCCGCGGCCAGAGTCGGATTGCGCTCGAGCACGGCGCGCTCGAGGAGATCGGGCTTCATCGCGGCCCCCGCGAGAAGCGAATCGAAGGAGGACGCGGCCGGAGCGGCGGATGCCGCGCTAAAGGACCAGAGCGTCCCGATCGCGGCCACGGCGGCCGCGAGCCATAGATGACGAGAAGCCATGATGGAACCCACCTCCCGTGGGCAGAATGGCGCGGCCTCGGCCGCGCGACGCGATGCGGACTCCGGCGCGCGCGAGGCGCGTGGACGGAATCGTGACGGCTAAAGGGAGGTGGAGATCAGTTCCTGAGAACGGTGGTGCGGGAGGGTCGTTCGAGATCCGGTGGGTGGAGTACGGGGAGCCACGAACCCGCGCGGATCGCCTGGGAGGCGTCGACGGCGGACACGGCATGCGAAACGAGAAGCGGGAGCGTATCCATGCCCGCCGATGCGCGGGAGGCCGGCACCAGCGGCGTGGCCTCCGTGGACGGAGCGGACGCGGTGCGGCAGCAGCTCGTAGCGCGCAGCGACGGACTCGCCTCGCCCGCCTTGGGCGCGTAGCAGCGGGAGCACGCTTCCGTGCGAGCGGGCATCTTCATCCGGCAGAGCATGCGGCCCTGGCTCGCGGGCGCGGCCTGGGCCATGAAGAGCGCCCCCAGGGCCAGGATCGAGATGAAGCGTCGTGCGTTCATGGCACCTCAGAGTACACGCGGGCGAGCCGTTCGTGACAGCGGTTCCTTGGTAGCATCGGCCGAATCCCGTCCTCCCTCCACTCCGCGGTTCGTCCGGGGCGAACGAGCTTTACTTCAACAGCTTCGACAACCTCCGGTCCTTGAGCGGGACGCCCCCGGTCTGGCACCCGGGACAGTAGAACGTGTCCCGATCAGCGTAGGAGACCCAGGCGATGGGCGTCCCGCACCGAGGGCAGGGCTCGCCCTTGTGATCGTGAACCACGTAATGCTCCACGGGTTCCTTCTGCGGAAGCTCCCCCGCGGCGCTCTCCCGGAGTTTTTCGACCTGACGCTCGACGACGGAGATCACCGCCGCGCGGAGGCGCGACCCTTCGTCCTCGTCGATTTGGTCGGTGCGCTTCATCGGGGAGAGGCGCGCCTCGTAGAGGATCTCGTCGGAGAGGCCATTCCCGATCCCGGCGATGGCCCTGGGATCGGTGAGAAGCGTCTTCAGCTGCCGCGTCTCCGCGCGCGCCGCTTCGAGGAAGCGCTCGAGCGTCAGCTCGCCGCGGGCGGGATCGGGGCCGAGCCGCTCGAGTTCCGGGACCGAGTCGATGTCATCCGCGAGCCAGAGCCGCGCCTTCTTCTCCGTGCCGTGCTCGATCAGGCGAAGCTCGCTTCCGTCGTCGAAGCGAATCCTGGCGGAGACGTTCTTCGGCGGCGCGCCGACGGCCGCGCGCGCGCCGCGCGCCGGGCGCCGCTCCGCCGCCGCGGGCGCCACGGTAATCCGTCCCAGGCGCATGAGATGGAAGACGATGACGCGGCAGGACTCCGTCTCGAGCACGAGATACTTCCCCACGCGGCGGGGGAAGCTCACGAACTCGCCGACGAAGGACTCGGGCAAGGGCAAAGGGCGCATGAGGAGCGCGGGCTGGCGCACCTCGAACGCCTCGATCCTCCGCCCCGAGACCGAGGACGCCAGGTTCTCGGCGAGGATCTCGAGGAACGGAAGCTCCGGCACGGTGCTACTCGAGGCGCGTCGCGATGAGAAGCCGGCTCTGGAAGGGGTCGCCGAGCGGACGGCTCATGCGCACGCCGAAGCCCTCCTGGGGGAGCCACTCCGACACGCGCTCCAGGGTCCAGGCGCGTCCCTGATCGAAGAACATGAACATGACGAGCGGGGCCATTCCCGCGGACGCGTTGGCTCCTTCGGGCATCAGGCCGTGGATCAGGAGCGTGCCGCCGGGGCGGAGCGCCTCCTTCGCCTTGCGCAGGAGCGCGATCGCGTTCTCCTCGCTCTCGGTCTGGAGCACGTTCGAGAGGAGCACCGTGTCCACCGGACCGGGGAGCGGGTCCGTGTGGTAGTCGCCGGGCACGTACTCGATCGCGTCCTCGAGTCCCTCCGCGCGGAGGATGTCGCGCGCGGCCTCGATGACGGGCGGAAGCTCGAAGAGCGTGGCTTGCAAGTCCGGCGTGCGGCGCGCGTACTCGGCCGCGTAGATGCCGGAGCCGCCCGCCACGTCGAGGAATTTCGTTCCGGGGAGAGCCGGGGCCAGCTCGACCAGGCGTCGCGCGGCCTCGCGTCCGCCCGTGTGGACCGAGCGCACGTAGCGACGGGCCCGCTCGGGATCGCCCGCAAGGAGCGCGTCGCTCGTGAGGCGATGCCGCGGCGTGCCCTCGCGCACCGCCCGCGCTAGCTCGTGCCACGTGAGGTAAAAGTCGGACGCCGCGTCGATCATCCCGGTCGCATCCCCGTCGACGCCCGGCACCAGGTACGGGGCGAGGTCGCGAGGAAGGACGAACGTGGGCCCATGGCGATGCACGACGCCGAGCCCGACGAGGCCCTCGAGGAGCGCCTCCATGCCGCGCCGATCGGCGCCGGCCGCGCGCGTGAGATCGTCGACGTTCTGAGGACGCTGATGGAGATGGCGGAACACGCCGAGCGAATGCGCCGCGAGCATCACGGCCGTCGACTGGTACGCCGAGAGGAGCGCGCGTACGCGTCCGAGCGGTGCTTCCTCGGGGACGGGAACGCCGCGTGGCGGACCTTCGCCCGCGCTCTGGACGCCCGTGCGATACGGGCGGTCGCGTCTTGGATGGCGCGGACCGCGGTCGGCGCCGGACGGCGCGGGGCCGCGACGCTCGATCGACGGTGCCGGGCCGGCGCTCCGATCGCGATAGGGACGATCACCTTGAGGCCCGCGGTCCGGCCGCGGTCCACGGTCGCCGCGATCAGCACCGCCGCGGTAGGGCCGGTCAGGACGATCGCCGCGCTCGCTGCGATAGGGACGATCCGGTCGATCGCCGCCGCTTCGGTACGGGCGATCCGGCCGATCGCCGCTGCTTCGGTACGGACGGTCGGGGCGAGGCCCGCGCGTGTCGCGATACGGGCGGCCGGGACCCGACGGTCCGCGATCGCCATAGGGCACGGGGCCCCGCGACCCGCCTTGCGGCCGCGTACCGCCCGACATGGGACGCCGCCCGCCGTAGCGATCGCCGCGCTGGCCGCGGGAATTCTCCGCCGCGACCTGGCGCATCATCTCGAGCTCCTCGGGCGGGACGCGCGTGCCGTACTGCGGGTGCTCCTTCGGGCCCGAGGACGAGGACGGAGTCCCCGCGGGACGGCCGCGCGGCGGACGCCGGTCGCCCGGCTTGCCGCCGGGGCCGCGCGCGTACGTCGGACGGTCGCTGGAAGGACGCTGCGATGAAGACGAGCTGCTGCGTGGACCTCGGCTCTGGCCGGGTCCGGGGCGCGGACCGCGTTTTCGATGGGGCGGCATCATGCCTCGCGTGATCTTCCGATCGGATGGGTTTTGGAATCGCTAGGGCGATTCCGGCTCAGGAGAGCGATGCGCGGACGATCTCGCTCAGCAGCTTGCCGTCCGCTCTTCCTTTAGCGCGGGCCTGCACCTCTTTCATGGCGCGCCCGAAATCCTTCGTCGACGTGATGGAGAGCTCGGTCAGGACCTGGCGAACCAGCTCGCGCGCTTCGTCCTCGGACAGCGGCTGGGGCAGGTACTCCTGCACCGTCTTGAGCTCTTCCTTGATCTTGCCCGCTTCGTCGGGCCGTCCCAGCTTCTCGTACTCGGCCGCCGACTCGCGGAGCTTCTTGGCGTAGGCGCCGATGACGGCGACCACTTCATCGTCGGACAACGTCGGCCTGGTCGTCGACTTCTTTTTCTCGAGGAGGATCTGGCTGCGCATCATGCGGAGCGTGGAGAGCCGCGTCTGGTCCCCTGCCTTCAGGGACGTCTTCATGTCCTGTTCGAGACGTTCCTCCAGCATGCGCGCTCCTCGGGTGGATCCTCCGGGTCGGCCTCTCGGGCCCCCCGGATCGGGACGGACGGGCAGTATAGCAGAATGTTGACAGAGGGCATGAAAACCAGCATGCTGCCGCCGATTCTACCCTTACAGCCGCGTCCCCGGAGGAACCGCATGGCCTCGCCTTGGGCCCGCGCCGTCCGTTTGCCTGCTTCGCTTCGCCCCACCGTCTTCGCCCTGCTCGCCGTCCTTGCCCTCTTCGGCGCCCGAACCGCGGGCGCGGTGGAGGAGCGGGTGTGGTTTTCCGCGGGACCGAGCATCGTCTTCTACGATCCCAAGGTCGCGCTCAAGGACGATCTCGGGATCTCGGTGTCGGGCACGGGCTACCTCAACCGATGGCTGGGCGTCGAGGGAACCTACACGACCGCGAGCCCGACGCGCGAGCAGCCGTACACGGGCGACGGATCCTATTCGCACTTCGGCGGCGGGCTGATCGCGACACCGGACCGGTTCGCCTGGACCCTTCCGTATCTCTACGCCGGCATCGGGTCGGTGAGCGGTAAGGATCTGGCCGGCGAGTCCAAGTCCCACTCCTCCTTCCACCTCGGAGCCGGCGTGCTCCTCCGCGCCGGTGAGCACCTCGGCTTCCGCCTCGACGCGCGCGACGTCACCTTCAAGGACGACACGTTCGGCGATGGCGAGCGCGTGAACATCGTGCAGCTCACGGGCAGCCTGACGGGACTCGCCATGGGCCGGCCGCGCGACACCGATGAAGACGGCGTGCCCGACAAGAAGGACAAGAGCCCGAGCACGCCCAAGGGCGCCGTGGTCGACGCGAATGGAGCGCCCCTCGATACCGACAAGGACGGAGTCTTCGACGGGCTCGACAAGAGTCCCGCCACGCCGCTCGGCGCGAAGGTGGACGCCCAGGGGGTCGCGATCGACTCCGACGGCGACGGCGTGGCCGACGGCATCGACACCTGCGACTCGACCGCGGTCGGAGTCGTGGTGAACGCGACCGGCTGCCCCGTCGATACCGACGGCGACCACGTCTTCGACGGACCCGACAAGTGTCCCGACACGCCGGCGGGCGCCGTGGTGGACGCCACCGGGTGTCCGGTCGACTCCGATGGCGACGGCGTGGCCGACGGCATCGACGTCTGTCCGTACACCACGGCCGGCATGGCCGTGAACGCGGGCGGCTGCCCGATCGAGCCTTCCGCGACGGCGCGCGCTCTCTCGGAGGACTACCTCATCACGCTTTCCGATCTCGAATTCGCGGCGGGCGGCGACTCGCTAGAGCCGGCCGCGATGGCGCGTCTCGACGATGTCGGCGCGGTGCTCGTGCAGTGGCCGCAAGCGAAGATCGAGATCGGCGTTCACGTGGACGACGGGCCGGAGCCCGGCTTCCGGATTCCCCTCACGCAGATGCGCGTGCGCTCGGTCTTCTCCTATCTCACGCGCAAGTATCCGTCGCTCAATCCGAAGTCCTTCTGGCTCACGGGCTATGGCGACACGGATCCGATCTATCCCAACACGACGTCCGCGAATCGCGCGCAGAACCGGCGGGTCGAGTTCCGCGTCATGAACTTGAATGCCGTGTATCAGGAGCGCATGAAGCGGGAGGCGTTCGGCTCGAGCCCGGCCACCCCGACGCCGGGACTCACGCCCAAGCCGCCCTCCGTCCCTCAGGGTTGAGCCCCAGGCGCAGACGCGGTACGCTGCAGGCGGAGTAGGCTGGCACCGGGGGCTTTTCCCCCCTCCGCACGTGTGAGGTCACGGTGACCGCCACGGCACTCCTCGTCTCACTGACGATTCTGTCCTTGGCCACGGCCGCGTGGCTCGCGCTTCGCTTCCGCGCCGCCGGACGGGCGACCCGTGCCCGCGATTCCGGCGCATCCGACCGTCTCCGCACGCTCGTCGCCGGTTCCCTCGAAGGATTCTGGCGGTGCGATCCCAACGGGCTCACCCTCGAGATCAACCAAGCGATGGCCGACATGCTCGGCGTCCCCGCGTCGAGCGTCGTCGGAAGGCCCTTCGGCGAGTTCGTGCCCCCGGAGTCGCATTCGATCGCGCAGGACGCGTTCCTCCGGGGCCTCGCGGGCGAGCCCGTCCAGTTCGAGGCCACGTTTCGCAACACCGAGAATCGCCCGATTCGCGTGCTCGTGACGACGCACCCCATCCTCGACGAGCGCGGCCGGTTCGTCGAAGGATTCGGGATCATCCGGAACATCAGCGATCGGCACCGCGTGGAGTCGGAGCACCGTCACGCGTTCTCGCTCCTCGAAGCCGCCTTCGAGTCCACCGCGGACGGCCTCCTCGTCGTGGATCGCGACGGGCACATCGTGCGGTTCAACGAGCGGTTCGCGCGGATGTGGGGCATTCCGGAGAGCGTTCTCGCGGCGCGGAACGACGATCGAGCGCTCGCGTCGGTGCTGTCGCAGCTCGAGGAGCCGGAGCTCTTCCTGTCCAAGGTGCGGATGCTCTATGCCGCCCCCGACGCGGAGAGCTTCGACACCCTCCGCTTCCGCGACGGCCGCGTGTTCGAGCGCTACTCCCTGCCCCAGAAGATCGCGGGGGAGATCGTGGGGCGCGTCTGGAGCTTCCGTGACGTCACCGACCGCGAGCGCGCGCGGCTGCAGCGCGAGCTCGCGATGCAGCGCGAAGCGACGATCGCGCGGAACCTGGATTCGGCGCTCTTCACGGTGCGCGTGGGGCCGGACGGAAAGCTCCTTCGCTACGACTACATCTCGCGCGGGGCCGAGGCCCTCTACGGCATCTCCGCGGGCGAGATGGAGCGCGACCCCACGTTCTGGATGCGGCGCGTCCACCCGGAGGACCTCAAGAACGTCGTCGAGCCGGCCATGACGCAGCTCCTCCGGCTCAAGCCCGTGATGATCGAGGTGCGCTACGAGAGCTCCCGCGGCCTCTGGCGGTGGCACCGCTCGCGTCTCACCGCGCGCATCGAGGAGGACGGCCTCCTCACCATCGACGGCATCGAGACCGACGTGACCGACCGCGTGCAGCTGGAGGAGCGGTTCCGCCACGCGCAGAAGATGGAAGCGGTGGGACAGCTCGCGGGGGGCGTGGCGCACGACTTCAACAACATCCTGACCGCCGTCCTCGGCTATGCCGATCTCCTGCTCGCCCGCATCGGACCCAACGACCCACATCGCGCGGCGCTCGAGGAGATCAAGAAAGGGGGCGAGCGGGCCGCAGGGCTGACGCGCCAGCTCCTCGCGTTCAGCCGCCGCACCCCCACCCAGCTCATCTCCGTGGACGTGAACTCGGCCATCCGCGGGGTCGAGCCGATGGTTCGTCGCCTGGTCGGCGAGCACCTCGAGTTCCGTCTCGACCTGGCCGACGGGCTCGGGCCGGTGCGCGCGGACCCGGTGCAGCTGGAACAGGTGATCGTGAATCTGGTGGTGAACGCGCGCGACGCGATGCCGGGTGGCGGCTCGATCTCGATCGCGACCGATCGCATCGTCCTCCGAGAAGAAGAGGCCTCGCTCGCCGACATGGCGGAAGGCGCGTGCGTGCGGATCCGCGTCAGCGACACCGGCTCCGGAATCGCCCCGACCGTGCTGGAGCGCATCTTCGAGCCCTTCTTCACCACGAAGGAGCCCGGGCGCGGCACGGGGCTCGGTCTTGCCACTGTCTACGGCATCGTGCGCCAGCATCGCGGCAACATCCGCGTGACGAGCGTGGAGGGGCGCGGCTCGACCTTCGAGGTGCTCCTCCCCGAATCCTCGGGAGCGCCCACGACGCGACGCGACGCGACGCCCACGTCGGACGCGCTTCCCGTCGGGAGCGAGCGCGTGCTCCTGGTCGAGGACAACGCGAGCCTTCTCGCGCTCGCGAAGGAATCGCTGACCGAGCTCGGCTATCGCGTCTTCGCCGCTTCCAACGCGGGCGAAGCGCTTCAGATCCTCGAGGCGGAATCGGGTGAGATGGACATCCTCGTCACGGACGTCGTGATGCCCGAGGTGGGGGGACGCGAGCTGGCCCGCAAGGTGGAGCGGCTCCTTCCCGGGATGCCGATCCTCTTCGTCTCGGGCTACGTGCGGGACCCGGAGCCGATGGTCGACAAGGACGGACGGCCGGTCGATTACCTCGAAAAGCCGTACACCCCCATGGCGCTGGCGCGGCGCATCCGGAGCGCGCTGGACGCCGCGCCCGCCCGGTCAGCCGGCGGCGCCGGCCGCGCGCGGTAGCACTCCCTCCGTCCGCGCGAATCCCAGGATCAGCTCGTCGAGCGGGACCGGCGTGAAGCCGAGCTCGGTGCGCGTGCGCGCGTTCGTGAGGGGGGCGAGTCGCGTGAGGTGGAGCACCAGCTCGCGCGGGAGCACGATCTGCCGCAGGAACGAGTGGGGCGGCAGGACCGGCACGAGATGCCCCAGCTCCTCGAGGAGGAGGTCGGGAATTCGCCGGCGCGGCGCGGGCACGCCCGTGAGCCGCGACATGCGTTCATAGATGTTGCCGAGGGTCAGGCACTCCCCCGTCGCGAAGTAGCGCCGTCCGCCGTGGCCACGCACGACGGCAGCCGCGACGCAGCGCGCCACATCGCTCCCCTCGCTCACCGCGATCCAGACGTCGTCGAGGAGCCGGTACGGGAGCTCTCGCCGTAGAAACGCTCCGAGGAGCTCGCCGAGCGCCGTGGGCACGCGAGGAGACGCGAGCACGCCCGGGCTCACGACCATCGTGCGGAACGAGGCGGCCCGATTCGCCTCGAGCACCATGGCTTCCGCCTCGTACTGGATACGAACCGACTCCGACTCGTACTCGCCCTCGGGGGGCGTCTCCTCGTCCACGGACCCCATCCACGGTCCCCGCTCCTGCACGGTGCCCGTGTATCCAATCTGGATGAACGTCGAAGCGCCGGCGCTGCGCGCTTCGTGGAGCATGGCCTCGGTGCCGTCGAGCATGATGCGGCGCTGGCGCTCGCGGTCGAGCACCGTGAATCCCGCGCGACGCGCGGCGTGAACGACGACGTCGCATCCTTCGGCCAGGCCGTGAAGAGTCTCCGGCCGTTCGAGATCCCCCGAGCGGAACTCGGCGAGCCGTGCCGCCGCGGGGGACGGCTCCGCGCGATGCGCGAGCGCGCGCACGGGCGCTCCCATCCCCGCGAGTGCGGGCAGGATCGTGCGGCCGAGGGTGCCGGTGGCGCCCGTCACTAGGATCTGACGTGGTCTCTCGTGGGATCTCATCGTTGGTTGGAGGCGCCGCCCTTGCGGTGCTCGAATCGCCCCCTGACCCATGACTCTACCGTGACCGAGCGCGCGGCGAAAGGGGTGTCCGTCACGCGATTCGTCGCCTGGCGTGCCGCCCGAAGCGGCACGCGATCCGCACCCGACCGCCCGAGAACAGGTTGCGTTCTGCACGTTCCCCGTTCGGCGCGGCAGGCGCCTCGCATCGCGCCCTCTGGCTCGATCCAGCCATTGGGGCCGGTCCCACGCGCGATGGTGCTCCCCAGCCACGCTGCGTGCATTCCGCGAACACGGGTCATCTCCTTGTCCCTCAAGACCGTCGCCCAGGTGCCGATGCATTCCATGGCTCGGGCCGGCCTCCCGGCACAACGCCTGCAATGTAGCGGGGCGTCGGGAAGCGTCCGCCCAGGACGCTGACACCCGAGGTTGAGCGGCGAAAGCCGTGACGCCTCGACCTTTCTTTGTTCGAAACAGTCATAGCGGAGGTGACGCCGTGCGCCAGGGACATCCGGCAGCGTGGCTCGCAATCGGGCTCGCGCTCCTCATGGGGGCTGCTCTTCCGAAGGCGGCCATGGCAGGTCCGTACACGAAGCTTCAAGTATTGATGCCCGGCGAGACCGCCGCGCCCGGAACGAGCACCGGCAAGACGGGAACCGCCCGTGCGCAGGTCACGGGGATCCCGTTCAACATCACCGTCCGCGCCTGTGACGCTACCTGGAACACGGTGACCACGATCAGCAACTCGATCCAGATCACCTCGACCAACGCGACGGCGACGCTGCCGGCACCGCAGCAGCTGACCAACGGTCAGATGACGGTGTCGGTCACGTTCAACGCGGCCGGCACGTTCACCATCCAGGCCCACGACCAGACGGACAACACGATCCCCGACGGCAACTCGGCGGCCGTGCTCTGCCAGGTGCTCGACCACTTCGACTTCCCCACGATCGCGCAGAAGCACAAGTACGCGGGCGTGGCGGAAGGGACGACCGTGACGGCGCGCGACCCGAACAACAACACGGTCACGGCCTACAACGGACCAATCAGCCTTCGCGAGGTCACGAGCTTTGGCGAAGGCCGCATCTCTCCGGAAACGGTCACGATGGTGAACGGCGTGTGGAGCGGCAACGTCACGCTGTACCGCGCCGACGAGACGAGCATCAACCGCGGCAACGTGAACATGGAGGCGTACCTCGCCTCGAACCCCGCCAAGAAGGGAACGAGCGACCCGTTCGTCGTGCATCCGGGCGCCCTGTCCCGTCTCCAGGTGATTGTTCCGGGACAGACGCCGCTTCCGGGCAGCGTATCGGGCTACACCGGCTCGCCGGCGACCCAGGGGGTCGGCACGGCGTTCACGGTAGGCGTGTTCGGAACGGACGCCTACTGGAACCCGGTGCCCGCGACCAACACGGTCACGATCTCGGCGACGGGCTCCTTCACGTCCAATCCCACGTCGGGAGCCCTGGTCACACAGGGTTCCCCGTCCGGCGGCTACCGGTCGTTCTCGGTCACGCTGAACACGGTGGGCACCCAGACGGTCTCGGCGAGCGCCGGCGGCCTCACGACCGGAACGAGCCCCTCCATCTCGGTGATCCCCGCGGGGACGCACCACTTCGCCTTCAATACGATCACGGGGCCGATCACCGCCGGCGTGCCGACGTCGGTCACGGTGCGCGCGGTCGACTCGGGCGGCAACACGGTGCCGACCTACGCGGCGGACGCGATCCTCACGGCCAACACGGGTACGGGGAGCATCACGCCGAGCCAGATCACGTTCGCGAACGGAACCTGGACCGGCAACGTCGTCTTCAAGGGCGCCGGCGGCGCGGTCGCGCTCACGTGCGCCGACTACTCCGCCCCGCCGAAGATCGGAACGAGCAACACGTTCGTCGTGAACCCGGGCCCGTTCGCGGGGCTCCAGGTCCTCATGCCGGGTGAGAGCGCGGCGGGCGGAACGGCGACCGGCAAGACCGGAACGCCGACGACGCAGTCCGCGGGCAACCCGTTCACCATCACCGTGCGCGCCGTCGACCAGTACTGGAACCTGGTCTCGGGCATCAACGACAGCGTCCACCTCACGTCGACGGATTCGTTCGCCTGGATGCCTGCGGACACGACGCTCAACAACGGCCAGTGCCTGATCCAGGTGCGGCTCCACAAGAGCGGCCAGCAGACGATCACGGCTTCCGACAACGACAACAACTCGATCCTCACCGACACGTCGAGCCCGATCACGATCGTCGGCGGAACGTTCGCGAAGCTCCTGATCCTGGCGCCCGGCGAGTCGCCCGCCCCGGGCACGGCGAGCGGCCGCACCGGCACCGCGACGGACCAGTCGATCAACTACGCCTTCACGGTCACCGTCTTGGCCACGGACGCCTGGTGGAACCCGGTGTCCGGGCCGACGGACGTCGTTCACATCACGTCCAACGATCCGCTCGCGCAGCTGCCGGCGGATGCGCCGATGGTGAACGGCAGCGTGGATCTCAACATGCGGCTCGCGACGGGCGGCTACCAGCAGATCACGGTCTCCGACGTCACCAACGGGTCGAAGACCGGGAGCACGACGCAGGTCCGTGCGATCTCGAGCGGCTTCCACCTCCAGGCGGACGTCACTCCGTCGTCGGCGCGCGCCGGCGAGCCCTTCACCCTCACGGTGAAGGTGACGAACGACGCGGGCAGCGTGATCCAGGAGATCAACTCCTTCGTCACGATCGTGGTGAAGAATGCGGGCGATCAGAGCCCGGGCCGCGGCACGCTCCTCACGACCCAGTTCCAGCTCCTCCAGGGACAGCGGGTGCTGAGCGAGACGTACACGTTCTCGGAGCCCATCATCCTCGAGGCGCATGACGATGCCGGAAACGCGCCGGCCACGTCGAATCCGATCACCATCGTCCCCGGTTTACCGAGCGTGATCCGGCTCACGTCGAATCCGAGCTGGGTGGGTGGCAACAAGCACGCGACGCTCAACGCGCGGGTGGTGGACGCCTATGAGAACGGCGTGCCCGACCAGCTCGTCACGTTCGCGCTCCTCTCGGGCACCGGAACCATCAGCCCGATGGACAGCACCACGGACGCGAGCGGCAACCAGCGGTGCGACTTCCTGGCGCCGCGCAATCCCGAGCACGACATGATCCACTCCACGTCCGGCGCTCTGTCGCAGGACCTGGACCTCGAGGTCGCGTTCGTCGACCCGACGGCCGGTGGCGGCTTCGTCACCAACTATCCGAATCCGTTCCATGCGGGCAGCGAGGGCACGACCGTCGCCTACAAGCTGGACGACATGGCGAACGTCACGATCCGCATCTACACGACCACGGGCTCGCTCGTCCGCCGCGAGGTCTTCGCGAAGGATGCGTCGGGCGGCAAGCAGGGGCTCAACGAGTGGGTGTGGGACGGGAAGAACGGCAAGGGTGAGTTCGTCTCGAGCGGAGGCTACATCGCCTTCATCGAGGCACAGGGCACGGGTGAAACCGTGAACGTAATCCGCCGCAAGATCGCGGTGGTCCGGTAAGGAGGGGGAGCGTCATGAACCGCACCGATCGGTGGATGAAAGTCTGGACCGCGGCCGCGGCGGCCCTCGTCCTCAGCGCAGGGACCGCGATGGCTTCGGAGCAGGAAGATGGAGGCGCGCCCGGCTCGTGGCTGTCGACGTACGTGACGGCGCGCACGATCGGCCTCGGTGGAGCGTTCGTCGGCGTGGCCGACGAGGCGACCGCGGCCGTCTGGAATCCGGCTGGACTCGCGACGCTCGTGCCGAACGAGCTCCGGTTCGAGACCTCGCAGCTGTTCGACGAGACCTCGATCAACGCGTTCAACTTCGCGGTGCCCGGGAACAAGCTGCCGAGCTTCGGGCTCAGCATCGTCAATCTGAGCTCGGGCAACTTCGAGCGCACGAACGAGCTGAACGACCCGCTCGGCACCTTCAAGGAAGGTGAGACGGCGTACATCTTCTCGATGGCGAAGGGGATCAACCCCCGCTTCGCGCTCGGAACCAACGTCAAGGTCGTGAAGCAGGCGGTCGAGGAGTCGAACGCCACCGGCGTCGGCTTCGACATTGGCGCGCTCTACAGCGTCACGCCGAACCTCAAGGTCGGTCTCTCCGCGCTCAACGTGGGCGGCCCGAACCTCACGCTCCGCGACACGAAGGAAACCTACCCGATGGAGATCCGCGGCGGCTTCTCGGCCATCGTGCTGAACGGCCGCGGCCTCCTCTCCGCCGAGATGGACCAGGCGGACGGACCGGGCACGCGCTTCCGCGGCGGCACCGAGTACTGGGTGCAGCCGATGATCGGACTCCGGGTCGGCATGGACGACCAGGAGCCGGCGGGCGGCATGTCCTATCGCTTCGCGGGCAAGTACCAGTTCGACTATGGCGTCCAGGATCACCCGCTCGGCCTCGAGCACCGCGTCGGTCTCACGTACCGGTTCGGCGGCTTCTTCGCGAAGGCGCAGGCGGAGCCCCAGGTGTTCTCCCCCACCGGCGAGAAGGCGACCACCAAGATCGACCTGAACGCCCGGACCAAGGCGGAGACCGAGAGCTGGACGCTGACGCTCGTCAACAAGTCCGATGAAACCGTCCGGACCTTCGGCGGTAAGGGCGTCCCTCCGGCCCATCTCCAGTGGGACGGTAAGGACGAGACCGGCCTTCCGCTGCCGGACGGAGATTATCGCTACACCCTCACGGTGCACGACGTCGAGGGGCGCGTCATCGAGAGCCGCACGCGCGTGGTCCAGATCTCGACGGGCGGACCGCAGGGAGCGGTTCCGGTCATCCCGGTCCAATAGCTCAACGAGGGAACGAAGCCATGACCACCCGAATCGGCCGCCTCAACCGGACGTTCGCTCACCTCCTGCTCGCGGCGGCGCTCTTCGCGCCGGCCGCGGCGCGGGCGGGCGACAAGCAGCCGGAGATCGACAAGAAAGCCGCGCCTGCGGCGCTCAAGGAAGCGGGGCTCTCGTTCGAGGCCGCGCGCCTCCTGGCTGGAGCCGATCGTCAGGCGGCCCTCGAGGAGCTCGACGGCACGGTCGGTTCCGTGCTCAAGGGCGACCTCTCGGACGACGAGCAGGCGGCCGCGCGGGCGCTGTCCGCGCAGATCCGCTTCGAGCTGCAGGACTACACGGGCGCCGAGCAGGGATGGCGGAGCGCCGCTCAGAAGATGGGCGACAAGAATTACTTCTCGGACGACGCGGAGTTCGCGGCGATCCACATGAAGGAGCTCCAGGGCCGCGACAAGGAAGCCGCGGACGACTGGAAGGGCTGGATGGACAAGTACCCGCAGAGTCCGCTTCGCGGGGAGGCCACGCTGGCCCAGGCCTGGAACGCGCTCCGCCGCGGCGACGCGACGACGGCGACCAAGCAGCTCGCGCTCCTCTCCCAGACGCAGCCGTGGCTCGACACCGATCCGCGCGTGACGCTCGCGAAGGGGACGCTCCTCTATACGCAGGGCAAGCCGGTGGACGCCCTCGCGGCCGTCGGCATCAAGACGACGGGACCGGCGGCTTCGTACCTGCGCGGGCTCTGCTACCGCGCGCAGGGGGCGGTGCTCCAGTCGGCAGCCTCCTTCCAGGAAGTGGCGGATCGCTATCCGGACTCCCCGCTCCGGGACCCGGCGATGCTCGCGAAGGCGGATGCGTTCCTCCTCGCGAAGGACTACAGGAGTGCGACCGAGGAATTCTCGCGCGTGAGCAAGAAGGCCGAGGATCCGGCGGTCATCGCTGAGGCCGAGGTGCGCGGCGCGGGCTGTCTCTATCTCTCCGGTCAGCCCGACTCGGCGCTCGCCATCCTGCGCGGCATCGCGGAGCGCTACGGCCGTTCCGACGTCGCCGCGCGCGCGCAGTTCCTCGTGGGCGAGGTCCTCATGGACCGCGGTCAGTACCCCGAGGCGATCGTCGAGATGAACCACGTGCTCCGGGACTACTTCCAGCACTCCGTCGCGGCGAGCGCGCAGTACGCGGTCGGCCGCTGCCTGGACGCGATGGGCCGGAAGCTGGACGCGACCGGAAGCTACCAGGCCGTTGTGGCCGGGTATCCGCTCGAGCCCGAAGCTCCGGCGGCGGCGTACCTCGCCGGCGTGGGACTTCTCTCGCAGAACAAGCCGCGCGTCGCGGCTCCGTACTTCCAGATCGTGCTCGATCGCTACGTGGCGCAGATGGAGCACCCCAACCTCGACATGTTCAAGACGTCCGAACGCCTCGAGGTGGTGGACGCGTCGCTCTGCCTTCTCATGTACTCGTATCACCAGGCGGGCGACCTGGGGCAGCTCGCGGGGGCGCCGCACATGCTCCTCCAGAAGATGCCGCCGAGCACCTCGCCCTGGCGCGCCTACGCGCTTCTGATCGACGCGGACGCGTCCGCGGCCCAGGCCCGGTATCCCGAGGCGCAGGCGACGCTCGAGAAGCTGATGCGGGACTTCCCCGACCACGCGGTCGGGGCGTCCGCGACGAAGCTCCTCGCCTGGAGCTACGCGCGGGAGGGGCGTGACAGCCTCGCCATCGCGACCGAGGAGCGGCTCGTGGCCCGCTACGGCGGCACCGGGCGCACCGACATCGTGTCGAGCGCGTATCTGGACATCGCGCACGACCGGTTCAACCAGAAGAACTACCGCGCGGCGGCCGACGCCTACGCGGTCTTCCTGAAGCGCTACCCGACCCACCCCAAGCGGATGCTGGCCCACTACCAGGCCGGCCTCGCCTGCCTGCGCCTGAACCGCGCCGGCGACGCGGTGGATCACTGGGAAGCGATCGTGAAGGACAGCGCGAGCACGCCGCTGGCCGAGAAGGCCTGGTCGCGCGCGGGCGACGTCTACTTCGAGGCCCAGCGGTACGAGGACGCGAAGCGGTGCTATCGAGGCCTGCTCCAGAACTTCGCGCAGACCGACGCCGCCGCACTGGCGAGCCTCCGCCTCGGCCAGTGCGAGTACAACGCGGGGCATGATGCCGCGGCGCTCGCACAGTACTCCGAGGTGATCGCCAAGTTCCCCGACACGCCCTATTCCAAGGAAGCGCAGCGCGGGACCGAGACGTCGCTCTATCGCCTGGGCCAGACCGCCAAGGGCACGGCCGAGCTGGCCAAGCTGGTCGAGCAGTACCCGACCAGCGCCTTCGCGGCGGACGCGCTCTTCCAGATCGCGAAGTCGTCCTATCAGGACAAGAAGTACACCGAGGCGGCGGACGGCTTCCGCCGGGTCGTGAGCCAGTTCCCCGGCTACTCGGCCGCGGACGACGCGCAGTTCCTGCTCGCCGATTCCTACGCCAAGGCGGGCAACCTGGAGCAGTCGCGGCTCGCGTACGAGCAGTTCCTGGCCTTCTTCCCGTCCAGCGAGCTGCGCCCGACGGCGGAGTTCCAGCTTGGGCTCCAGTACTTCGGCGGCCAGGACTTCATGCGCGCCGCGGTCACGTTCACGCAGGTTCTGGGCGAGAGCGCGAGCACCGACGTGCGCGCGGCGTCGCGCTACAACCTGGCGCTCTGCCAGCGGCAGCTCGGACAGCCTGCGGACGCCAAGGCGACGCTTCTCCAGTATCGCGCGGACCACCCCGGCGACAAGCGCGCCGCGGACGTGGCGTACCAGCTCGGAGATCTCCACGAGGCGGCCGGCGAGAACGCGGAAGCGCTCGCGGAGTTCAAGACGGCGCTCGACTCGAATCCCTCAGGCGCGATGAGCGTGGAGCTCCTGTACCGCGTCGGACACAGCCTCGAGAACCAGAATGACGTCGACGGCGCCCTCAAGGCCTACAACCGCGCCGTGGCGTCGCCCGATCGCAAGAACCCGTACCGCCTGTCCGCGCTCGCCCGCTGCGCGGCGCTCTACGAGGCGAAGAAGGACTTCGCGCGGGCGTACACGGCATATCGCGACATCGCGCAGAACTCCAAGGACGGCGAATTGGCCGCAGCCGCGGCCGGCCGCGCCCAGCAGCTTATGTCCCAGCCCAGGGCGACCAAGAAGCGCTAACGAACGGCCGCCGCAACCGGCCAGGAACCGAAAGGAGCGAGGACGATGTTCGAGAATTTCGATTGGATCGAAGCGATGCGCACGAGCCCCGTGATGTGCGTCATCCTCGTCTGCAGCGTGCTCACGCTGGGCTTTGCGATCGAGCGGATCATCTACTTCTGGAACCGCCGCAGCAATCCGGACGCGCTTCTCGCGTCGGCTCTCGTGGCGCTCCGGTCCGGCAACAAGGACGAGGCGATCCGGGTCTGCGCCGCCGACAAGCACCCGTTCGGACCCGTGGCCGCGGAAGTCATCAAGACGATGGACGAGCAGCCGGAGAACTTCGAAGAGAAGCTCCACATCGCCATGAGCGAGCAGCGTCTCCAGCTCGAGCGGAACCTCGGCTTCATCGGCACGATGGGCAACATCGCGCCGCTCATCGGCCTCCTCGGCACCGTGTGGGGCATCATGCGCGCGTTCCATGACATGGCGCGCACGGGCTCGGCCGGTCCGTCGGTGGTCGCGGCGGGCGTCGCCGAAGCGCTCTTCACCACGGCCGCGGGTCTTCTCGTGGCGGTGCCGGCGGTGCTCCTCTACAACAACTTCGTGCGCCGTATGGGCGTCATGCTGACGGTCACCGAGAACCACGCGCGGACGCTGCGGTTGAACGGCGGCCTGCGCCAGTCCAAGCCTTCCGTCCAGACCACCGTTCGCGTCGCGTAAGGAGGCTCCGGTGCGCCGAACCCGCATGCGCCATGAAGAGGCGATTCACGAGCCGAACATGACGCCTCTGATCGATGTCTGCCTGGTGCTGGTCATCATCCTGCTCGTCTCCACGCCGATGGCGTTCCAGTCGAGCATCGGAGTCCAGCGCGCCTCCAAGGCGGGCCAGAAGGCAGCGTTCACGGCGAAGTCCGAGCGGGTGGAGATCACTCTCGTCTCGCCGGACGTTGTGGTCGTGAACCAGAACCAGATTCCCCGTTCGAGTCTTCAGGGACTCCTGAAGCCGCTCCTCGATGCGAGCGCCTCCAAGCTCGTCATCGTGCGCTGCGGGCAAGGGATCTCGCATGGCGCGTTCGTGAGCGTCTTGGACGACGCCAAGGCTTGCGGCGCCGCTCAAATCGCCGTGGTGGGAGGCTGACATGCGTCGGATGCGCGTGCCCGGATATCACCTGCCGATCACCAAGGTGAACGTCGTTCCGATCATCGACGTGTCGCTGGTGCTGGTGATCATCCTCCTCGTGACGGCGCCGCTCATGTCGGTGGCCGACCTTCCGGTCGACCTGCCGCAGGCGCGGTCGCGGGACTCGGAAGACGAACGAAACATCAGCATCACGCTGTCGAGCACGGGGGCCCTCGCGGTGGATGACGAGGTGGTCACGGCCGACGGGCTTCCCGCGGCGCTCCAGGCGCACTTGACCAAGGCCGGGGACAAGGACGTGCTCGTGGTGGTGCGCGCCGATTCGGGCGCGCCGTACACCGAAGTCCAGAAGCTTCTCGAAGAGGCGCGGGGCGCCGGGGCGACCCACCTCGCGATCGCGACGCGCCAGAAGACTGGAGCCGCCCAGTGACCGCCGCCGCGCTGCGCATCGACGAAGAGCTGGTCCGCCGGAGGACACGGTGGACCATGATCGTGAGCTTCGCGGTTCACGTGCTCCTCTTCCTGTGGTTCATCTCGTTCAAGACCACGACGCAGGACCTTCCGATCGTGACCGAGGTCACGCTGCTCGAACCCGGGGATCTCAATCCCGCGTCCGCGGCGTCTGCCCCGGCCCCGGCGCCCGAGCGCCAGGAACAGACCGTGAAGGGCGTGTCCAAGGAGAGCCAGAACGACGCGCACTTCGTCCGCATGGAGCGGTCCGGCGACGTCGCGCTCGATCCGCAGGTGGACAAGACGTTCCAGGACCAGCTGAACTCGCGGCTCGCCGCGATCCAGCAGCCGAACTCACCGCTCCCGGTGGGAACGGTCACGGGGTCCCCCACGGCCTCGCTCTTCGGCTCGAGCCCGGCCACGGTGGGCGCCCCCGGTAGCACCGGCTCGGCGTCCGTGAAGCTGAACCGCGGCGGCGGAACGAGCGGTCCTCCGCTCGAGCTCTCGCGCGGGGGGACGGCGGGCGCTCCAGCCTCGCTGGCTCCTGCGTCGATCCAGGCCGGCAAGTCGGAAGCGGCTGCCCCCTCCAAACCGGGGGACGCGACGGCGCAGCGCACCATCGCGGGCGCGTCGCTCGCAGGGCCGATCGCCGACCGGCCGGTTCTCTTCTACACGCTCCCGACGTATCCGGACTGGGCGAAGAAGGAAGCCGTCGAGGGATCGGTGACGCTCTACTTCGTCGTGCGGCCGGACGGGACCGTGAAGGAGAACGTCCTCGTCCAGAAAACGGCGGGATTCGGTGATTTCGACGACAACGCCCGTGCGGCGCTCCGCGCGTGGCGATTCGAGCCCCTGAAGAACGGACGGACCGGAGAGCAGTGGGGCACGATCACGTTCCACTTCCGGCTCCGCAGCGCCGGTTAAGGAGGAGGGAGACCGATGCAGGCCTTTCCGAAGTTCGAGACCAAGGTCTCGCGCGTCATCGCCTGGCTGACCGCACTCGTCGCGGCCGCGGTCTTCGCCGCGCCGCGTGCGAAGGCCGAGGACGCGACGTCGTCCCGCCCGCCGGTCTCCGAAGCGGCGGTCCAGTCCGCGAGCACGACCACGACCACGACGGCGGCACCGACTCCGGCGCCGGCCAAGACTTCGACCAAGTCGTCCAAGAAGTCGTCGAAGAGCTCGAAGAGCGCGCCGAAGCCGCAGGCGGAAGAGCCCGCGCCGACGGCGATGACGAAGGAAGTGAGCCTGACCGAGTCCGCGAGCACGGATAGCGCGGGCATGACGCTTCACGGCGGCCAGGAGCGCACGGACTTCAAGACGATGACCATCGAGGGCGAGGACCGCGTGCACGTGGACGTGGAGCGCCCCGAGCTCCAGCTCGATCTGGACGCCTCCAAGGTCCACGGCCTCGAATCGGGCACGGCGGGCGACGTCTTGAACCGCGTGTCCCCGGATCTCACGACGAAGTATCTCGCGCTCTCAGCGACGCAGCCGACGCCGTACCTCGGCCGTCCGTGGCTGCGCCAGTTCGCGACGGGACCGGTGGCCCGGTTCCAGCCGAACGTGAAGGGCGTCGAGCGCTGGAAGCTGGTGGTGGCCGACTCCAAGGGCGAGCTCGTGCGCACGTTCGATGGCAAGGGCGACCCGCCCAAGGAGATCACGTGGGACGGCCGCACCCAGAACGGCAAGCTCGTGACGCCGGGGCTCACCTACTCCTACTACATGGAGGCCTTCGACAAGGCCGGCAACAAGCGGAACTTCGTCGGCGAGGGCTTCAAGGTATCCGCCTATCGCGCGGACACGCAGGCGGGGCCGGTGCTCGTCTTCTCCGGCATGAGCGTCCTCGCGTCGCAGAAGTCGTCCTACGGCATGGGCAGCTCGTCGGCGAACCGCGCGGTGGCGCCCGTGATCCTCGAGACGGTGAGCTGGCTCAACCAGTCGACCCGCGTGCAGCAGCCGGTCACCATCGCGGTGTCGGCGCGGAGCTACGAGCAGGCGAACCTCATCGCGAAGCAGGTGGGCCTGACGATGACCGACCTCGCGCTCGGCGATCCCTCGCGGATCAAGGCGGTGGCTGAGGTCGCTCCGGACGCGGCCGATGGCGGCGTCGTGCGCGTCTCGCTCGCGGGCGCGGACCCGACGACGGGCACGGCCGTGGACCTCTCCGCCCCGAGCAAGGAATCGAAGAAGGAATCGAAGAAGGAGTCCAAGAAGGACTCGCAGAAGAGCTCCAAAAAAGATTCGAACAAGAAGTAGACCCGCGCCCCTGATCGCGGGCATCATGGCGCGCCATGGAAGGCGCGCCTACGTCGAGCGGCGGTGATCCCGAGCGTCCGAAAGCGGACGCGGAACGCCAGTCGACCTTCATCACGACCCGGTTCGAGCGCTGGGCGCTACCGCGCCTGGCCGCGTCCCTTCCCCGCTGGGTCGTCCCCGATCACCTGACTGGGCTTGGAGTGCTCGCGGCCACCGGCGTCGCGGTCGGGTACATGCTCACCACCCGAAACCCGCACTGGCTCTGGCTGGTCAACGCGGCACTCGTGGTGCACTGGTTCGGGGACAGCCTGGACGGAACGCTCGCGCGGGTCCGGAAGATCGAGCGGCCCCGATACGGCTTCTATCTCGACCATCTGACCGACGCGTACTCCACGACCGCGATCGGCCTCGGGCTCGGGTTCTCGCCCTACATGCTCCTCGCCGTGGGGCTCGCGATCGTGATCGGATATCTCGTCCTGTCGATCAACGTGTACCTGGAGACCCACGTCTACGGAAAGTTCCGCTACGGGTACGGCATCCTCGGCCCGACGGAGGCGCGGCTCATCCTGATCGGGCTGAACCTGGTCGCCCTCCTGATCGGTCCCATTCCCTTCCACTTGAAGGGCATCGGGATGACCGTGTTCGACGTGCTGGGGATCGCCGCCGCGCTGTCCATGGCGGGCCTTTTGGCCCGCCGCGTGTTCCGAAACCTCGCGGATCTGGCCCGCGCGGAACCGCCTCGCCGATAACGCTGTACGGCCGGGCCGGGCCGGACTCTCTTCCCAGGACGGGCCTCCATCCGTCTAGAATGGAAGGAAGATGGCACCCGAGACCGAGCGCATTCCCAAGCGCCTCCTCCATGCCCTGGGCCGGGCGGCCGCGCGCGAGAGCCAGCGACGCGACGTCGAGCGCCAGACCCGCCCCGACCAGCTCGAGCGGAGCGTCCGCGAGTACCTGGGGCGCACCAAGATCGTCATCGCAAGCAATCGCGAGCCGTACCAGCACGTGCGGCGGAACGGCTCCGTCCAGGCGATCCGGAGCGCCGGCGGGCTCGCCTCCGCGCTCGATTCGGTGGCGCGCGCGACAGGCGCGGTGTGGGTGGCGCAGGCGTCCGGCGACGCCGACCGCGAGATGGCGGACGCGCGTGGGCGCGTGTCCATGCCTCCCGGTCAAGACCGGTACACGCTCCAGCGGATCTGGATCGACGACGAGGAGCGGGCCGAGGGCTTCAACCGGTTCGTGAACGGCTGCCTCTGGCCGCTCTGCCACGTCGTCTACGTGCGCCCGCAGTTCGTGGCCGCGCACTGGCGCGCGTACCAAGAAGTGAACCGCATGTTCGCGGACGCCATCGTCGAGGCCGCGGGAGACGAGCCGGCGCTCGTCCTCCTGCAGGACTATCACCTCGCCCTGTGCGCCGCCGAGATCCGCGCGCGACGCCCGGATCTCACGATCGTCCTCTTCTGGCACATCCCCTGGCCCAACGCCGAGGTGTTCCGGATCGTCCCGTGGAAGCGCGAGATCCTGGAAGGCCTCCTCGCGTGCGATCTCCTGGGATTCCACATCCGCTACCACGGGATGAATTTCATCGAGACCGTGTCGCAGGAGCTGGAGGTGCTGATCGATCACGAGCGCGGCGCCGTGCGCCGCCGGGGGCGCCGGACGTTCGTCCGCGACTACCCCATCAGCCCCGATGTGGCCGAGATCGCGCTAGTCGCGTCCGATCCGTCGACCCAGGCCGCCTGCCGCCGGATCAAGGAGCATCTCGCGATCGGAGACGCGCAGGTGATCCTGGGCGTCGACCGGCTGGATTACACGAAGGGCATCCCGGAGCGGCTCGACGCGTACGAGCTCCTGCTCGACCGCCATCCCGAATGGCGCGACCGGGTCGTGATGATCCAGATCGCGGTACCGAGCCGTGTGGACCTGCCCGAATACCAGGCGCTCGGCCGCACCGTGTCCGAGCGCGTGGATCAGCTCAACCAGCGGTTCGGCTCCGATCAACGGAAGTCGGTGTACCTCATCACCGAGAACCTCGACTTTCGCGATCTCATCCCCTACTACGCGCTCGCCGACGTGATGGCCGTGACGTCCCTCCATGACGGCATGAACCTGGTGGCCAAGGAATACGTGGCCGCGCGCGTGCACAACGACGGCGTACTGGTCCTGAGTCCCTACACGGGCGCCTCGCGCGAGCTGGAGCACGCGATCCAGGTGAGCCCGTACGACATCGACCGCCTGAGCGGCGCGTTCCGCCAGGCGCTCACCATCAGCCCCGAGGATCGCGAGCGCCGCATGAGGTCGCTGCGCGAGGTCGTGGCGTCCCAGAACATCTACGACTGGGCGAGAAAACTCCTGCGCGACGTGCGACGGCTGCACCTCATGCCCGGAACGAGCTGGTCCGGCGGGCGGCATTGACCCGGCCGCTCCTGGCGCGCGGCACCTGGGATGAGCTGGCACGCGCGATGGTGGATGGCAACGGTACGGCGCCGCGCCGTCGGCGGAAACGGCCGCTCATCGCGTTCGACGTGGATGGCACGCTGGCGCCCATCGTCGAGGATCCCGCCCGCGCTCGCGTGCCCGCACCGACGAAGCGGCTCCTCGCCGCGCTCGCGGCCGACGACGGCATCGTGGTGGCCGTGGTGAGCGCGCGTCGCGAGCGGGATCTGCGGCGCATTCTTCCGGTGCGGGGAATCATGCGCGTCGCTCAGTACGGGCTCGAGGGAGCGGTCGCGCCCCCATCCGCCACGCGAGCGAGCTGGCGTCGGAGAGCTCGCAAGATCCGGCGTCTGCTCGAGCCGATCGCGGCCAGCACACCCGGGTCGTGGGTCGAGGACAAGGGGATGACCATCTCGCTGCACGATCGCCTCGTCGGAGCGTCCACGCGTCCCGCGCTCGAGCGAGCACTCCGCCGCGCGACGGTCAAGGCGGAAGGCTTGGGATTTTTCACGGAGCGCGGGAGTCGCGTGACCGACTTCGTGCCGCGAGGTTACGATAAGGGGAACGCCATCGAGGCGCTCCGGCGGAGCGCCCGGGGGGCTCCGGTCATCTACTTCGGAGACAGTGACGCCGACGAGTCCGCTTTCGCCGCGCTCGGGCCGGACGATGTCCCGGTCCGCGTCGGTCCTGGGAAGACGCGCGCACGGTTTCGCGCGCGGAACACAGCCGACGTGGCGCGATTCCTCCGCAGGCTGATCGATCTGCGGAGGGCATCCGCAACCAGGAGGTAATCCATGGATTGGCACCAGATCATTCCTCCGGATCTCGGATATCAGCTTCAGCAGACCCTCCTCGCCGTCACCGGGGGGCTCACGCTGATCCTGATCGCGGGCGCCATCGCGCTCGTCGGATGGCTCGTCGGCGCGCTCCTGTCGCGAGCGGCACAGGGGCTCTTGGCCCTGGCCGGGATCGATGGGCCTGCGAAGCGCCTCGCCGCCGAAGGCGGAATCCGGACGGAGCTCCTGCCGAGCCGCATGGTTGGCTTCTCCATCTTCTGGCTCGTCATCCTCGGCACCGCGATCATCGCGCTCCGCGTGATCGGCCTCGATCTGGCGCCGTCGCTCGTGGCGCGGCTGCAGGACGTGCTCCCGCGCATCGTGACCTCGGGCCTCGTGCTTCTACTCGGCATCCCGCTCTCGCTCGCGGCGGGACGCCTGTTGAACGCCCTCCTGATCCAATCCGGCGTCCGGCCCAACCGGATCCGAGAGCAGAGCACCGGCGCGCTCCTCGTCGCCTTCACGGTGCTGATCGCGCTGGACCAGCTCGGTCTCGCCGCGCATCTCGTGCTGGCGGTGGTCATCGCGCTGGTCTCCGCCGCGGGCCTCGCGGTCGCACTCGCGTTCGGGCTCGGTTGCCGCGACCTCGCACGCGATCTCATCGTGGAATATCTGCGCGCTTCGGACGAATGGACCAGGCCCCACCAGCGGCCGTGAGCGAAGCCTTCACGTTCTTTACGCCGTCGCCTCTCGAGTCGCCGGCGGGCCAGGTCGCGACCGACATGCAGTCGCTCCGCGACGGGATCGCCGCCTGCTCGGAAGCTTCGTTGTTCCAGCACGTGACCCGGATGCCGGTGCGCTTCCCGCACGCGAAAGACGTGCCGGAGAACGACTTCGCGCGCTGGGCGGGGGACCAGATGCAGATGCCCGAGGTCAGCGAGCGGCTCGCGTTCGTGGGCTCGGGATCGTCCGCCAGCTTCGACGAGCTCCGCGAGGCCTTGCTGGGCGTGCTGGACCGGGTGCAGCCGCGAGAGCGAAAGCGAGAGGCGCCGGAGGGCGGGTCGTTCTATTTCATCGAGGCCCACTCCGTGCTCGCTCCCCTGGGCGTGGATGCCCGCACCCCGGCCGAGGTCATCGAGGTCTGGCCCTGGATCGATCTCGGATCGGCCTTCTATCACCTGGTGGAAGCGCCGCTCTACGGCACGTCGGAGCATGCCTTGATTCCGTGGCTCCGGGAGCACGGTGGGAAGACCATGGCCGATTCCGCGGAGCAGGTGGTCCGCTCCTCGCGGCCGCTCAACATTTTGCTGAAGGAAGTCGGCTCGCGGTGGCGCCGCTCCATGATTGGACGCCGCCTGATCGAGCGCGCCGAAGCGCCCGAGCTGGAACGTCAACGTGAAGCTCGCGCGGCGATGGCCCGGCTGGCGGGCCGTCTGCGCGGCCGGGGGAACAAGGGATGACCGTCGCACGAGATCCGAGCACCGCGTACGTCGCGGCGCTGGGCGGGGCGCCCGTGGCGCCGGCCGTCCCTCAGGGCGGCTGGCTCGAACGCTACGAGCATCTCGTTGGTGCCCGCACGCTGCGCGCACTCGAGGCGCTGGCCCGGAAGCTCAAAGGGCACAGGATCGTCATGGTCAACACGACCAAGACCGGAGGAGGTGTCGCCGAGATCCTTCACCGCGTGGTCGTGATCCTGAACGAGCTCGGCATCCAGACCTCCTGGGAAGTGATGGAGGGGGACGAGCAGTTCTTCGGCGTCACGAAGAAGATGCACAACGCCCTCCACGGCCACACGCAGCCCCTGACGGAGGAGGACCGCGAGGTCTACCACGAGCGCACGCGGATCGAGGCCAATCGCCTCGCGCTCGACGGCGATCTCATCCTGATCCACGATCCCCAGCCCGCCTTTCTCATCGAGCATCGGAGGGAGCCCGGCCAGCACTGGGTCTGGCGCTGCCACATCGACCTCTCGCGGCGAGATGAGTCGTACTGGGACTTCCTGAAGCCCGCGGTCGCCCGCTACGACACCGCGATCTTCTCGCACATCGAGTTCGTCCCACCGCTGACCGTGCCGGCCGCGCTCGTCCCGCCCTCCATCGATCCGTTCGCGGAGAAGAACCGGGACATGAGCGAGGAGGAGGTCGAGACCATTTGCGAGCGGCTCGGTCTGGACGCGACGTCCCCCTGGATCACCCAGATCTCGCGATTCGACCGGATCAAGGATCCCGTCGGGGTGCTCGAGGCGTTCAAGCTGGTGCGGACACGGCGCCCGTCGCACTTGATCCTCGCGGGCGGCAGTGCGAGCGATGACCCCGAAGGGGCGGAGGTATTGGCTGAGGTGCGGGAGAATGCCAAAGGCGTGAAGGACGTCACCATCCTGGAGCTGCCGCCCCAGTCGGATATCGAGATCAACGCGATTCAGAGGGCGTCGACGGTTGTGCTGCAGAAGTCGCTGCGGGAGGGATTTGCGCTGACGGTGTCGGAGGCGTTGTGGAAGCGCCGCGCCGTGGTCGCGAGCGCGGTGGGCGGCATTCCGCTCCAGGTACTGCACGAGCGGACGGGATTGCTGGTCCGGTCGATCGAAGGGACCGCGTTCCAGACGATCCGCTTCCTCGACAATCCGGAGCTGCGACGGGACCTCGGCGTGGAGGGTCACGTCCACGTGCGGGACAACTTCCTCCACACGCGCGAGGTGCGGGATTACCTGGCGGTGTTTGCCCGGTTGTTGGGGTGAGGGCTTGCCTATTGACTTGAAAGGTCCTTGGCTGCACTTTCCAAGGTCAACTGGCTGGTCTCCCCCAGCCCTGCTACGGAGGAGCTCCATGAATGATCACAAGCGCATCTCCGGCCTTCTCTCCGCTGTGTCCCTCCTTCTGGGATTGGGTGCCACTGCGGCCCCACTAACGAAAGAGCTGCCACCGGCACCACTCAAGGTCGAATTCGACGCTCAGGGCCGCACCGGCGTTTCGGACAGTGCTCTCCTCAAGAAAATGGGCTTCGGCCAACGCGGCAAGGACCAAGCTCAGGCTAAGTACGATCTCCGGCTACCAAAGGCCGTACGAGTTTCAGGCAGTGAGACCAAAGTCGTTTGCTGAGATGTGAGAGCGGGCGTGCGTCTCCCGGCGCACGCCCGTTTCTGTGTCAGCAAACCATGTTCTGCTTTTCACCGCTCCATCCCTCGTCGCGGGTCAGGCGGAAAAGGAATTTTTGCTTCTTCTTCTTCTCATCACCCTCTAGCGCTTCCTTCTCCATCTTATCCCGATTGTTGGCGATTAATTCCTGGATCGCGTCCGCAAGGTAGGGGTTGCGTATGAAGATGGATCCATCCTCGTCAAAATCGATGTCCCCCACGTTCCACGTGTAATTCTTGTGCAGGCCCTTCTTGGTCTTGAGGGTCTTGCGCAGATTCGTCGCGCCGCCTCCGTGATGCACATGCAATGTGACCGGTACACTGTGCTCGCTCCAAACCATCTCCGCCTCCTTTAGCTCCTTATCCTCCTTCCGCCTCCCCGGATTCTCCATCATGTCCTCCTCATCTCCAGTCGCCCGTGGCGACGAACGCGGCCCAGTAAAAGGGATCCGTACTGCGAGCGTGGGCCCTTCGCTCGCGCAGCACGTGCAAATCGGCCTGCCTTACCGCCTGAGCCGTATCCATATTCTTCCTAACTCGGCTTTCGTAGAGCACCTTCATCCATGATCGGGTGGACTCGTCATCCACAGACCAGAGGCTCATGATCACCGTGCGAGCACCCGCGGCTTGGAACGCGCGCCGAAGACCGAGCACTCCCTCACCTACCTGGATATGGCCCTGGCCGGTATCGCATGCGGACAAGACGGCCCAATCGGTCCCGGCCAAGTCCAGGCTCGCAATCTCCTCGGCAGTCAGGATTCCGTCCTCTTCATCGGGACCGGTCGATCCGCGTTCGTTTGCACCTGCAAGCGCCAGGCCCGAGAGCTGAATGGGGCTGGTGGAATGAGGTTTCGGTGCCGTGTTGAGTCCGGAAGGCACCGTCTCACCGATACCTCGTGTGGCATCCGTGGCCGGCACGCAGGTGCCCCCCAGGAAGAAGCCGTGAGTCGCAAGATGCAGGACGAGTCGACCTGGTGCATCGGACTTGAACGCGTGTTCGCTGGCGGCCGCACCCGTCAGCACGGTGGTGTGGGCTGGGTCACCCCAAATGCTGGCGATCTCGCGGGCCTCGAGACCTGAATTCGGCAGCTTGGTGAATTGCACCGATCTGAAGTCCCCGCAATCCCAAGCATTGCGACCTCCTGGATCGGTTGCTTCCGATGCGCCACGAGAGCGCGCAATGGCGTGCTTGGAGACTCGCCGGTCGAATGCCGGATCCCCCAGGGCCAGAAGGCCCTCTCCCGAAGGGTTTCCTGCCGGCAATTCGACCAAGTCTCGTTCGGTATTCAGGTAGTGAATGATTGGTCCCTGCTCCACGAGATACTGCGAGCGTCCAACGGGCAGGGCGTTGAAGTTCACCAGCAGGATCGAACCGTCCCCCACGATGTAGAGGCGCGACGCACCCGCTACCCTGCTTGCGACCGGAGCCCACAGGAGAGCTGATAACGAGCCTCCGACCTCGCGACTCGGATCCGGACCCGGACGGTCCGCCGTTCGGCCTGCCGCGCTCACAGCCGCGAGCCAGCGTGAGACCGAAGCCTCGACCTTGGCTCCCGAGCCGATTGGTGTGGAATAGACGTCGTCCATTCCAGACCGCGCGACGAATGCCACGTAGGACCGGGCCTCGCCGACCCCGGCAGCTGCGTAAGCCACGAGTGCTGCCCCGTGGGGCAAGGCCGACATGACTTCTGAAAGCCCGATCTTGCCGCGCTTTCGGTCCCGGGAGAATGCAGCGCTACTCCTGGCCAACTCCCTCTCCGCGTTCTCGTTGGCTTCCCGAGCACTTTTGAGCGCGGTCCGATACTCGATGCCGGCCGCGTCCCCTGGATCTTCGACGAGGAGGTGCGCCAGATGTCGACGGGCGACTTCCAGATGATCGAGGGCTCGTTTGGTCCCCGGGTCCGTCGCTTCCGAAGCCATCCGCATGCGGAGAGCCATCTCATCGAGCACGAGCGTCCGAGAGCGAATCAGGGAATCCCATACCCTTGCGGTGGTCTCAGGGTCAGGGGCGGACAGGTGTCCGAGGATCGACAGAGCCAGGCGCCCCCCTGCGGGGCGTGCTGAGGCGTAGGCAAGCGCTGCACGCTCGGGCATGGTCCGACAGGTCAAGCGAAGATGCTCGCGCGAACCGTCCTCGCCGCGGAGCGCCTCATCCAAAGCAGAACGGAAGTCTCCTGCGGCCATTAGTGCGCTCGCGTGCTGGGTCAAGGTGAACGCAACCTCAGGATGCTGATCACCGAGCCGGGTCTCGAGGATTTCGAGTGCTCGGCGATTCAAAGCATTCCCCCGGACTGTGTCACCCAGCGCGGTCCTTGCAGCACCTAGAGACGCCATGGCTTCGGCGATATCAGGATGGTCGGGAGCTTCACCAGACTGCAGGTTAGAAAGCGCTCGCTCGAGGATCGGAACGGCTTTTTGATACTCCTTCGGAGCCAGGTACGTATCGCCGAGCCGCTTTAGAGTCCACCCCACTTCGGCGCTACCCTTGCCGAAACGACGCTCCTGGATCGCTATGGCGAGGCGGTATTGCTCTCGCGCCTCCTTCTTCTTACCGAGGGCAGCGAGAGTCATACCCATGTTGCCGCGCGTGTAGGCAACCAGTTCGTGGTCGGGGCCGAGTGCATGAATCCGAATCTGAAGGGCCCGCTCCTTGGATGCTAGCGAGCCTTCGTAATCCCCGGTCGCGTACAGAAGAGCTGAGTAATTGTTCCATGCCGTTCCAACCTTGCTATGCGTCGGTCCCCAAGCCCGCTCCAGGATCGCCAACGCGTTCTTGTAGATTGGCTCCGCATCAGCATAGTCGCCCATCCTCACGAGAACAGTTGCGAGGCCATTCAGGCACTCCGCCACTCCTGGCCCATTAGGATCCGCCGCCCTCCGTATTTCGAGCGCGCGCTCGATCAGTGGCTTGGCGGCGGCATGGTCGCCCGTATCTGTTCGGACCGCTCCCACCAGGTAAAGACTCGAGGCGAGGTCCGGATCGTTCGGTCCCAGGGTCGTCTCGCGGATCGCGAGACTTTGCTCCAAGAGTTGGGCCGCATCCTTGTATCGGATGTTGACGTAATGCCAGCAACCGAGCTGGTAAATGCTCGATGCGTAACCTGGGCTGCCCTTCCCTAGGGCCTTCTCCTTGATCCGTACCGCGCGCTTGCAGATGTCCCCCACCTCCGCCTGCCCGCCCTTTCCCCCCTGTCGCATCGATTCCGAGAGCAGGTCCAGAATGTCTGCTGCTTCCACCGACTCCGCGCCGCTCTTGGCCTCGACGTCGGCCAGCCGCTCACGGGCCAACTTCTCCGCCTCAGCGAATTTGCCGGCCCGAATGCGGGACTGGATGTCCTGATTGGTCACGGTCCTACCGGCCGCGCCGAGGGTCGCACCGCCGAGGAGTGCGATCAGCAGGAGGAACCAGAGGGTGAACCACTGCGACGCTTGCCGCTTCATTTCACGATGATCCCCAAGCTCTCGGTCCGATGTGTGCTGTCCGCCGAACGGATCCCACGCATCGGACACTTGAGCTCCGCGGCGTCTCCACTCTTTAGCCCACGCATCCACAGCATCATCGGTGCCGGCTTCAGGTCCACCGTCCCGTCCGGCCGTAGCACACCGACCAGGTTGCTCGGCTCCTCCAGCGCTACCGTGCACTTGTTCAGCCGACCATTCGCCCGCACGACGAACGAGTTCGCCCGCGCGGCGTAGCAGATGGAGTGGCCAGGCTCTGCCTCGAATAGCCTGAGCCCAAGCGACCGAGCGTGATCTTTCACACGATCGATCACCTGCGCTCCTTCCTCACGCTCGAACACGGGGAGCGCCGCGTCGTTGGGGCCCCCGAGCCGCGACAATCCGCGGATGTAGACGTCGAACCGGTCGTCACCCCCGAAGGTATTGCTGACCTGCTCGAGGAACCGCGGCACGGCCTCGGCCGTCTCCTGATCCACGTGTACCCGGATCGTGATTGAGAAGGCCTTCTTCACATCGCGTGCCGCAAGAAGATTCCCCCAGATCCGATCGAAGGATCCGCCGCCGCCAGCCAACACGCGCTTGCGATCGTGATACTCGCGCGGTCCATCGAACGAGATCTGGTACCCAGTGACGCCGAGGTCCACGAGCTCGGTCAACACGGCGGGCGTGAGCAGGTAGCCATTCGTCGTCGCGTTGGACGTGACCGTGAGATCGGGATAGTTCCCGTGCAGCGCTCGCGCATCCCCCATCAGCGTCCGGATCACGCCGCGCGCCAGAAGCGGCTCCCCGCCGAACCACGAGAGATGCAGCGACCGCAATCCAGGCGCGCGGCTCGCGATCCACCGACGCACCGCCTCGACCACCCACGGCTCCATGCGTCGGTACTTGAAATCCTCGTAGCAGTAGACGCAGCGGAAGTTGCACGCCTCGGTGGGCATGAGGATGAGATGGAGGCGCTCGTTCGAGAGCGAGCGCGCGAGGTCTTCCGTCGACAGGATCATCGAAGCCCCACCGTTTCGAGGTGCCCGTGTCGGGTGCTAGAAACTCCCCTTCTGCAGATAGTTAAACGATGTTGGCGGACAAAAATGAACGGATAAAGCGGGGATGGGACGAAGGTATCCGAGCCGTTAAGGCGGTGCCGGCGCACATCATGGTCGTAAGTTATTGTGGTAATTACAAATACAGCTACGCGCGGACGAAAGCCAGCCGCGCCGCGAGCGCTACGTAGACTGTCGCGACTAGCCACCGCCCCCATCCCGCGGCGCCGCCACCGGCCCAAAGCGCACCCATTCGCCGGGTCACATACCCCGCCGAAAGACCAATCGTCCCGAAGATCACGACCACCAGCGAGGTGAAGATCACCCCGTAGACGACCATCTGAATCCAGACCGGTCCCGCCTTCGGACTCACGAACTGGGGCAGAAACGCGAGGAAGAAGAGGGCGACCTTCGGGTTCAGCACGTTCATGAGAACGCCGCGAAGGAAGAGACCATGGCCGGCAGGCGGCGCAGATGGGCTCTGAGTTGGATCTGCCGGTGCCGGTGCGTGCGCTCGCACCGCTTTCCACGCCAGAAAGAGCAGGTACGCGACGCCCGCGATCTTGAGTCCCTGGAACGCGACCGGCGACGCGCGGAACACGACCGAAATCCCCAGCGCGGCCAGCGAGGTGTGCACCAGGTTGCCGCACGCGAGCCCGAGCGCCGTCAGGAATCCGGCGCGCGCGCCGCGCGACACGCTCTGCGAGATGAGGAAGACCAGGTCCGGCCCCGGGGCGAGGATGAGGAGCACCGAGGCGAAGACGAAGACGCCGAGGGCGGACGGATCGAGGATCACGCCGCGACTATAGCTCTTCGGCGCGGCTCCACAAGTGCACCCCGATGATGACCATCCACACGCTCAGGAGGACGGCGAAGGGCACGTAGAAATCGAGCGAGACGAGGTACTTTCCGAAGAACATCGGGATCCCGCAGAGGAGCGAGCCGGCCCCGCCGATCAGGCCCACCCAGCCGAGCCACGCCGGGTAGCGCCCGCTCAGGGCCACGGCCAGTCCGAAGAGGATGAACGGCACGCCGTGGAAGAACGTGATCACGGCGGCCCACGTACCGCCAAGGATGCGCTGCACCAAGTCGCCGAACGCTTCGAACCGGACCATGTCGGCGCCGGACGCGTTCCATTCCCGGGCGATCGAGCCGAGCGCGTAGGCGCTGATGGACGAATCGATGATGTGGATCGTGGCGCCGAGGAAGACCGCGGAGACCGCGACCCGGCTGAGCGCCCAGCTCGCACCGTCCGTCAGCGTGCGGGTGAGCGCGGTGAGCGCGATCACCCAGAGGAGCGCTCCGAACGCGAAGCCGAGCTGCACCAGGGGCCAGAACATGCGCCCGCGCGACGCGATCACGCGGAGCATGGTCTCGGGAGTGGACGAGTGGGTGAGGTTGCCGAAGGCGATGCCCGCGACCACGAACACGATGGATCCCACGATGGCAGCGGCACCGCCCATCCGGAGCAGGGACTCGCGTCGGTGCCCCGCTTCCGCCAGCGCGACGAGCTCGGTTTCCTGTGCTTTCATATCAGCCCCCTTTCGGCCGGGACGCAGCGTTCGCGGGTGAACGGCGGCGAG